>ERZ894229.190-NODE-190-length-64502-cov-24.1334_pt1 | contig 64502 bp, 41 predicted proteins | sample MGYA00380295_ERZ894229 | MGnify/ENA primary metagenome ERZ894229 (study PRJEB32331, sample SAMN06328479) | human gut metagenome | biome: human gut microbiome; feature: stool | host: Homo sapiens | collected 2014-09-17 ... | reverse complement strand
GAGCAGAGGAAGGGGTGGGGGAAATGACCGTTCCGGGAGGTCCGATGGGTATGACTAAGACGCAGGGAGGAGGGAGCTTCTGGGGACCGGAGGCATTCGATCAAAATTTCTGATGAAATTTTGCTCTCCGTAGCCTCCTTTCCGCTTGGCGTTGTGCGCCAACCGGAACCCCAGAGCTCCCTCCTCCCTGCGCCTAAGTCATACCGAATCGGACCTCTAGTCACTATCATTTCCCCCACCCCTTCCTCTGCTTCGCTGGCCGGAACAAATATGAGAGGTTGGAGCGCGCTTGCGCGCGCGAAAAATGTGTGGAAATTATAATATAAGACAGGAAAGAAACGGCACAGAAAAAATAAAATATCTTCTCTGTGCCGTCTTTTTAAACATCAGTTTTGCTCTGATCTTTTATTTTATTTCCCAGACAGGTATTCGTCGATTCCTCTGGCGCCGGCTCTTCCGGCTTCCATGGCGAGGATGACGGTGGCTGCGCCGGTTACGGCGTCGCCGCCGGCGTAGACGCCTTCCTTGGTGGTCTTGCCGTTGCTCTCGTCGGCGATGATGCATTTCCACTTGTTGGTCTCAAGGCCCTCGGTGGTGGAGGAAATGAGGGGGTTCGGGGAGGTGCCGAGGGACATGATGACGGTGTCCACGTCGATCACGTAGTCGGAACCGGGAACCTCTACGGGGCGTCTTCTGCCGGAGGCGTCGGGCTCGCCCAGCTCCATCTTTCTCACGACCATGCCCTTCACCCAGCCGTTCTCATCGGTCAGGATCTCCACCGGGTTGGTTAAGAGGTTGAATACGATGCCTTCCTCCTTCGCGTGGTGAACCTCCTCCACACGGGCGGGGAGCTCGGCCTCGCTTCGTCTGTATACAATATGTACGTCCGCGCCCAGGCGCAGCGCGGTTCTCGCGGCGTCCATGGCCACGTTTCCGCCGCCCACGACGGCCACCTTCTTGCCCGCCGCAATGGGGGTGTCGTAGTCGTCGCGGAACGCCTTCATCAGGTTGCTTCTGGTCAGATACTCATTGGCGGAGAATACGCCGTTGGCGTTCTCGCCGGGGATGCCCATGAACTTGGGAAGTCCGGCGCCGGAGCCCACGAACACGGCCTCAAAGCCTTCCTCGGATAAGAGCTCGTCGATGGTGACGGATTTTCCGATGATCACGTTGGTCTCAATCTTCACGCCCAGCTTTCTGACGTTGTCGATCTCACATTTTACCACGCTCTCCTTCGGGAGACGGAACTCCGGGATGCCGTAGGTCAGCACGCCGCCGGGCTCGTGAAGGGCCTCGAAAATGGTGACCTCGTAGCCCATCTTGGCCAGGTCGCCGGCGCAGGTGAGACCTGCGGGACCGGAACCGATGACTGCGACTTTCTTTCCGTTGGTCTTCTCGGGAGCCGCCGGCACGAAGCCGTGCTCTCTGGACCAGTCGGCCACGAAGCGCTCCAGCTTTCCGATGGAGATAGGCTCTCCCTTGATGCCGCGGATACATTTGCCCTCGCACTGGCTCTCCTGCGGGCACACGCGGCCGCAGACGGCGGGAAGGGCGGAGGACCTGGCGATGATCTTCGCGGCCTCCTCGATGTTTCCGGCTTCCACTTCTTTTATGAATGCAGGGATGTCGATGGCCACGGGACATCCGCTGACACATTTGGCATTCTTACACTTTAAGCAGCGGCTGGCCTCCGCGGTGGCCTCCTCCTGGTTGTAGCCGAGGCAGACCTCCTCGAAGTTGGTCGCTCTCACCTTCGGATCCTGTTCTCTTACGGGTATCTTCTTTAATACGTCCATTACTTGTCACCTCCGCAATTTCCGCAGCCGCCGTGGTGGGTCGCTCCCTCGCGAAGTCTTAAGATCGCGCGGCCCTCCTCTGTCTTATACATCTGCTGCCGTTTCATGGCCTCATCAAAGTTCACCAGATGGCCGTCAAACTCCGGTCCGTCCACACAGGCGAATTTCACCTGGTCTCCGACCGTCACGCGGCAGGCGCCGCACATGCCTGTTCCATCCACCATGATGGGGTTTAAGCTGACAATGGTCGGGATCTCCAGCTCTTTGGTGAGCTTGCAGACAAATTTCATCATGATCATCGGGCCGATGGCTACACAGACATCGTACTTGTTGCCCTGGTTCTTCACCAGATCCTCCACCACTGTCGTGACCATGCCCTTTCTCTGATAGGAGCCGTCGTCGGTGGTTATGTAGAGATTGCCGGCCACCGCCTTCATCTCGTCCTCAAGGATGATTAAATCCTTGTTCTTCGCACCGACCACGACATCCACATCTATGCCGTGCTCCTTCATCCATTTCACCTGCGGATATACGGGCGCCGCGCCCACGCCGCCGGCAACGAAAAGGAACTTCTTATTCTTTAACTCATTCACGTCCTCCTTCACAAACTCGGAGGGACGTCCGAGAGGTCCCACGAAATCCTGGAATGCATCGCCGGCCTTCATGGCGGACATTCTCTCCGTGGACGCTCCCACGATCTGGAACACGATGGTGATCGTGCCCTTCTCACGGTCATAGTCACAGATAGTGAGCGGGATTCTCTCTCCGATCTCGTCCATCTTGACAATGACAAATTCACCTGGTTCGCAGGCTCTGGCCACCCTCGGCGCTTCCACTTCCATCAGGAAGATCTTATCAGCCAGCTGCTCTGCTCTTAAAATCTGATACATGTCTTTCTCCCCTTTTGTTTATTGTTGTATCACTTTCCCACATCGTTATTATTCTAACATTTTCATTTTCCGTTTACAAGCCCCTGCGCGGAGTTCATTGTACTTATTTTCGCACATATTTTCTGAACTCGTAGCAGATGTCAAAATAGGTCTGCTCCTCGCTGCACTGCGCCAGCGTCCAGGCCCCGTCCGCATCCAGGTTGGGAAAATGGGTATCCGCCTGGTAGGCGTAATCGATGAAGGTCACCTGCGCCGTGTCGCACAGGGGAAGGAACTGCTCGTAAATGGTCTGCCCGCCGATGATGAAAATGTCCTCGGAGCGGTACGCTTTAAGCTCCTTTAAAAGCTCATCCATGTTTCCGAAAACCTGTGCTCCCTTCACCCGGTACTCCGGGTCGCGGCTTAAAATGATATTTGTGCGGCGGTCTAACGTCCTGCGGCCCGGAAGGCTCTCGAAGGTCTTCCGCCCCATGACCACCACTTTTCCCATGGTCTCCTGGCGGAAAAACTGCTGGTCCGCAGGAATGGTCACCAGCATCTGGCCCCGGTTGCCGATGGCCCAGTTGCGGTCCACGGCGGCGATCATCTGCATCCGTTTACCTCCTCCGGGAACTGGCGGATCAGGGTCCTTAACATGCTGGCCGCATTGATGTAGAACGCGGAATCCGGCTGATCCTTCTTGTCGATGCCGGTGTGGAAAGTTTTCTCCATGACGGCCAGGCGCTCCTCCTCGGTGTCATAGCTTCGTATGATCTCCAGCATTTTCTCCCTGCTCTCCTCGATATGTTTAAGAAGCAGATCCCAGAGCGCTCCCCTGTCCTTCTCGTCCACCAGGCCGTAATGGCTGAGCACCAGCTCCTTTGCCGGGATTTCCCGTACCCGTTTGATGGACTCCACGGCCTTCTTGTAGTCCACGAGGAACGAAGGAATGTACTGCCCCGCGGGTGTCATGACGCCGATGGTCTCACTGAGAAGCATGATGTCGTCGATGCGGTAGGCCATGGAGCAGCGGGTGTGCCCGATGGTCTCCACCGCCAGAATCCTGTGATCGCCGACGGTCACCTCCTCGCCGTCCGCCAGCGCCACATCCACGTGCAGATCCTCGTCCCGGTAATCTCCATCCCAATCGACGCCCGCGCCGGCCGCCGCGTCATGGCTCAGGCTCCGTATGGTGGCCAGTGCAGTCGGCTTTCTTAAAATCTCCTGCGCCAGCGCGGAGGCGTAGACCTTCACCTCTGGCCAGCGGGCCCGTATGTAGGGAAGCCCTGCCACATGGTCGTAGTGGGAGTGGGACAGAAACACAGCGTCCAGCTCCCCGCCATCCAGGGCCTCCTCGATTTTTTTTACCATCTGCCCGGCGCAGTACGCCATCCCCGCCTCGTAGAGGATATTGGCCTGTCCCGTCACCAGAAATACGGTTCCCTTTCCGTCTCCCGTCACATCTATAAGCAAATTCATCTCCACCTTTCTTCCAGTCTGATTCACTTCCCCGCGCAGGCGGTGATTTTGCCGCGCAAAGATATTCCGATACCAGGGTCAAAAGGTCGAAAATCCGATGCAAGCTTGCTTGCAAGAGGATTTTTGACTTTGGGACCCGCCAAAAACATGAATAAGCAGCCATTTTTCGTAGAAAAATGAGCGGATTATGAATGTTTTTGAGGATTGCGGGAGCACGCAGTGCGAAGCAACCCGGTATCAAAGGGGGGCAAAATACCTTTTGACCCCAACATCATGTTTCAAATATAGCATATTTTGTACGTCTTGTGGAGATATTTTCTTTGGTTTACAGAAGGCCTTCCAGCATTTCCTTCACGCTGTCCACACAGAGTCCGCAGATGGTGCCCACGCCGGTGCGCTCTTCCAGCTCCTCGTAGGTACGCACGCCGTCCTTTACCGCATCCTCGATTTCCCCGTAGGTGATGCCCAGGCAGGCACACACAATATCTTCCCGGTTCATTCCTTCCCCTCCTTTCACTGGTTCTTCCGTTAGTATGAAGCCTGCGGTTGAAAATTATTCCTCTGTGGGGTATAATTTACAAAAATAATTATCAGGAAAGGAATCCCGTACAATCATGATACGATTAGAACGCACTTCTGTGATGAACATTGAAAATGCCGTCCGCGGCGCGAGGAACCCCATGAACAGCTGGCACCGCATGGACAGCCGTTACGACGAAAACGGGAATTATATACTGGGCCCCAACGATCTGGACCTGGCCGTGCGGCTCCGGAAGGCCGGCAGCGACCACCGCAAGTTCCTGCGCCAGATTTTCGTCTCCGTGGACATCACGGCCCCGCTCTACTGGTGGAAGGAGTACGACACCTACAAGGTATCCACGGTGGCCAACTCCACCAGCACCATGCACAAGATCCACAGCAAGCCGTTTTCCATGGACGACTTCAGCACCGACCATCTGACCGCGGACTCTCTGGCATTCATGGAGACCGTGGTGGAAAAGCTGGAGCAGGTGCGGTTAAAATATATGGAGACCAAAAGCAGGGAAGACTGGTACGATCTGATCCAGCTTCTCCCCTCCAGCTACAACCAGATGCGGACCTGCTCCTTCAACTATGAAACACTGGTCAATATTTACTATGCGAGGAAAAATCATAAACTTGCGGAATGGCATGAGTTCTGTGACTGGATTGAGACGCTTCCCTATGGGAAGGAACTGATCATCTGCCGGGAAGAGACGGCGGAGATCTGATGATTTGATTTTATGATATGGACGGGCCGGCATTCTCATGCCGGCCCGGTGAAATTACTGATTCATGCTGATTCCTTCCCTTTTTGAATGCTCCGCCAATGAACGGTGCAGGCTGCGGGGGATTCTCAGCTTAAATTGGCCGGAGTAAGCTTCCAGATCATCCGGCTCGTAAATCGGAATCCCATCTTCGAGCGCCGCTTCCAGCCACGCCTTTTTTGCGTCCAACGCGTTGGCCACCGCAGATTCAACCGTCTCTCCACAGGTCACACAGCCCGGCAGATCCGGATAAGACACCACAAAGCCGCCTTCCTCTTTGTCTTCTATAATTTCCATACGATAAGACATTTCCATATAATCATTCAGCGTCTTCATTGTTTACCTCCTCGCTCTCCACAATCTGTTTCACCGAATGTGAAACGACTGCCTCCGCTTCCTTGATGCATTCATCTCCTATCTGCATTCTATTTGGTGTCATATATGGCGTCAATATCTTTTATAAAATTGAATCGATTTAAGGTAAATTCCGTTTGACGATATCTTACAATCCATCCTACCCTCCCCCGCGCTAAAATACTCTCAGCAATTCTTGTGGAGGTATTTTCAATGATCAATGAAAACAGTACAGGCAACTTAAAATGTGTCATGGTGATCGACAATCGCCTTCCCGCCGGTTTGATCGCCAACACCGCCGCCATCCTGGGTATCTCACTGGGGCGAAACATGCCGCAGGTCGTCGGCGCCGATGTGCATGACCGGGATGGCGGCCTGCATCCCGGCATCATCGAATTTCCTGTCCCCATCCTGAAAGGCTCCCCAGAGGAGATACAGGCACTCAGGAAAAAACTTGGCCAGCCGGAATACGCCGGACTTTTCTTTCTCGATTTCACCGACCTGGCGCAGGGCTGCCGGACATACGATGAGTTTGTCCGGAAAATGGCCGGCACCGCCGGGGATGAACTGCGGTATCTGGGGATTGCCGTGTGCGGGGATAAAAGAAAGGTCAGCCGGCTTACGGGGCATATGGGGCTGCTTAAGTAACACCAAAAAGACTGCCCTTTACGCCGCGCGCATCCCGCCCCTCCCGCATATATATAAATTATATTCTTTCTATCGGGAGCGATTCTCATGCTGGAGACCGTGATCGTTCTGACGCCCATCCACTACGTGTATCTTCTCGGCGTCATTGTCATATTAGCAGCTATGATTTTCCGCCTGGATACGCCGCCGGTCTGTATCCTTTTTTTATTTCTCCTGGGGCTTTTAGGCCTTGGGACCATCACCGGCGGCATCCAGGCCGTGTTTCTCTCCATCCTCTACGCTGCGAAGGAATTTATGGAGATTATCGCCACCATCGCGCTGGTGACGGCTCTGTCAAAATGCCTCTCCGAGCTGGGCAGCAGCCGCATCCTCATGGCGCCCATGACGCGGATCATGAAAAATCCTTCCATCACCTGGTGGATTCTGGGAATTTCCATGTTCATCTTCTCTCTCTTTCTGTGGCCCTCGCCGTCGGTGGCGCTGGTGGGCGCCATCATGATCCCCTTTGCCGTCCGCTCCGGCCTGCATCCGCTGATGGCAGCGGTGGCCGTCAACCTGGCGGGCCACGGCTTTGCCTTAAGCTATGACCTGATCGTGCAGGGCGCGCCGGCCATCTCCGCCAAGGCCGCCGGAATCACCGCCGGGGAAATCCTGGGACAGGGCGGCGTGCTGTTCTGGGTCATGGGGCTTTCCACCATGCTCACCGCCTATCTCGTCCTGCGCCCGGAAATCAATCACCTGTATGTGGCGGCCTGGGATGCAGACCGCGAAGACCAATCCGGGCCCGGCGTTCCGTCCGGTGATACCGGCGCCGCCGGAAACGGCTCCGGTTCTGCCCCCGGCTTCGGCGCTGGCAGCACCACCGCACCCGGCTCCATCCCCTCCCCCGGCTCGCTCCGCACCCCGCCCCGCTTAAACCGCGCGGCCTGGGCGGCGGCCATTCTGACGCCGGCGGCGTTCGCGGCGGACATCATCGCCATGGTTGCGCTTAACCTGACCGGCGGGGACGCCACCAGCCTGGTCTCCGGCACCGCGCTGGTGGTCATGTGCGTCTGCGCAGCCCTGGGCTTCGGGCGGCACTCATTGGAAAAAATCACCGGCTACGTGACCGAGGGATTTCTCTTCGCCATCCGCATTTTCGCCCCGGTCATCGTCATCGGCGCCTTCTTCTTCCTGGGCGGTTCGGGGATCAACGCGGTTATGGGCCGGGAAATCAGCGACGGGCTGATGAACGACTGGGCCCTCTGGCTGGCGGCCCACGCGCCCTTAAACAAATATATCACCCTGTTCATCCAGATGGTCGTGGGCGGGCTCACCGGGCTGGACGGCTCCGGCTTCTCCGGACTTCCGCTGACCGGCGCGCTGGCCAGAACCTTCGGCCTGGCGACGGGCGCGTCCATCCCCGTGCTGGCGGCAGTCGGACAGATTACCGCCGTCTTCGTGGGCGGAGGAACTCTGGTGCCCTGGGGGCTGATCCCCGTGGCGGCCATCTGCGGCGTGGATCCGCTGGAGCTGGCGCGGAAGAACTTTGCCCCCGTCATGGTGGGGTTCCTGTGCACTTTTGCGGCGGCATGTATTTTTCTATAGGAGGTAAATGATTATGAGCAGTATCGGAGGATTTTACGGCTTTGACGGTTCCCACGAGGAAAAGGAAACACTTCTGGACAGCATAAACCGGGTGCAGAAAAAGCGCGGCCCGGCGGGGGCGGGGTTCTTTCTCTCCGGCTCCACCGGCGTCGCGGCCGGAGGAACCAGGCCCGGAAAGAACGTCCCCGGACGGATGCTCCTGGCCCCGGAGCCGGACGCGCGCCGCAAGCCGTTCACCTGGCGGACTGGCGATCGCTTGTACGCCGTGGCGTTGGACGGGGAATTTTATAACCGTCCGGAGCTTAAGGACCTTCTTGCCGCCAGAGGGGAGCAGGACGTCCCCTGCCTCTGCGACGAGGAGTTGGCATTAAAGCTCTATCTCTGCCTGGGCCCGGACTTTGTAAAGCGGATAAACGGCGTGTTCTCCATGGCCATCGCCGACACGGAAAACCGCAGGCTCATCCTGTACCGGGACCGCATCGGCGCAAAGCCGCTGTTTTACGCCCGGCGGGGGGACACGGTCTTCTTCGCCTCCCTCATAAAGGGCCTTCTCGCCTGCCCGGGCGTCGAAGCGGAAATCGACGGCCAGGGGCTCAACGAGATTTTCAGCATCGGCCCGGCCCGGACGCCGGGAAACGGTGTGTTCAGGGGAATCTCAGAGCTGGAGCCGGCTCATTTTATGGTGTGCTCCCCCGCCGGGATCCGCACGGAGACCTACTGGGCTCTTGAGAGCCGCCCCCACGAGGACAGCTATGCAAAAACCGTGGAAACCGTGACGGAGCTGGTGCTGGACGCCATCACCCGCCAGGCACAGGAGGAGACGCCGGTGTGCGCGCTTCTCTCCGGCGGGCTGGACAGCAGCCTGGTCTCCTCGGTGTGCGCAGGGCTTCTGAAAAAGCAGGGGAAGCGGCTGACCACCTTCTCCTTCGACTTCAAGGACAACGACAAATATTTTAAGGCAAACGATTTCCAGCCCTCCATGGACCGCCCCTACGTGGACGCCATGGTGAAATATCTGGACTCCGACCATCACTATCTGGAATGCGACAGCGAGACGCAGGTGCGGCTGCTCTCCGACTCGGTGCTGGCCGCCGACCTGCCTGTGATGGCGGACATCGACTCGTCGCTTTTACATTTCTGCTCGCAGGTGGCAGACTATAACAGCGTGGCGCTCACCGGCGAGTGCGCCGACGAGATTTTCTGCGGTTATCCCTGGTATCACAGACAGGAGCTTCTCGAGGCGGATACCTTCCCGTGGACGAAAGATCTGGAGGCCAGAAAAGTGCTTCTAAAGGATGAGTTTTCTGACTCGCTGTCCATGGATGCGTACGTGCAGAAGCGCTGCCGCGAATCCCTGGCCCAGATGCCCGTCTGCCCGGAGGACGACGCCGTGACAGCCAGGCGGCGGGAAATCGCCTGGCTCAACCTGAAATGGTTCATGGTAACTCTCCTAAACCGCATGGACCGCACCAGCAGCGTCTCCGGCCTGACAGCCCGGGTGCCCTTCGCCGACCACCGCATCATCGAGTATATGTGGAACATCCCGTGGGAGATGAAGGCGCGGGACGGCGTGGTCAAACATCTCCTGCGCGAGAGCGGAAAAGGGCTTCTCCCCAGGGAAATTCTCTGCCGCAGGAAGTCGCCGTACCCCAAAACCTACGTGCCGCACTATGAGAAGCTGCTGGCCAGCCGGGTGCGGGAGATTCTGGACGATTCGTCCTCGCCTGCAAACGCATTTCTAGACCGGGAAAAGACGCTCCGGTTTTTAGAGAGCCCGTCGGACTACGGGCGGCCCTGGTACGGGCAGCTGATGGCAGCGCCGCAGATGATGGCGTATGTGATACAGGTGGATTTCTGGCTTAAGAATTATAAGGTGCGGATTGTATAAACCGCAAAAGGGGAGAGCCCCGAAGGGCTCTCCCTGTGCTGTGTATGTATTCTCCATCAATAATCTGCCGCCAGAGCCGCGTAGGTCTCCGACTCCGCCACCGTGATGTACCCGCAGGCGATCATGCGGTTCACCACCTGGAGACGTCTCTGTTCCGCCTTATCCGGGTTCTTCGTGGGTGCGTACACGGACGGGGCGTTGGGAACGCCGGCCAGAAGCGTGGCCTCGTAGTCGTTGAGCTCCTCCGGCGTCTTGCCGAAATATCCCTCGCTGGCGCTGGACACATCGTAATAGCCGTCGCCGAAATAAATGCTGTTGACGTAGAGCTCCAGAATCTCTTCTTTCGAGTAATTCCTCTCCAGCTCAAACGCCATGAACACCTCGGCCGCCTTTCTGGTCAGCTCTTTCTCCTGGGTGAAGTAGAGATTCTTGGCCAGCTGCTGGGTAATGGTGCTGCCGCCTTCCACGTAAGCCATGGCCTTTATATCGTTGAACACCGCCCTGGCGATGGCGATGTAATCCAGACCGGAATGTCTGTAAAATCTGTGATCCTCCACGGAAATCACCGCGTCCACATAGGTGGACGGAAGTTCGTCGAACGTGGTGTAGGTGTCTCGGTCTCTTATCTCCTCCACCAGCTCGTCAAGCGGCTGCGCCTCAATGGCGTTCCGGTACATGACGTAGCCTTCATGGGCCACAGCCCCGCCGGCCGCCAGACAAAGGGCCATCGTTATGCCGCATACATATTTAACAAGTCTTAAAAGCTTCATCACACTGCCGCTCCTTTCTCTTCCTTATGCTGTCATTCTACCACAGCAGTGCCCTTTAAGACTTTAAAAAGACCTTATAAATACTGACAAATTTCTCCCAATTCTTTCTAATCTCTTACATTTCTTAAGAACTTCTATTCTTCTTTGATATCGCCGAAGGCCAGGGCCGCGGCGGTTAAGTCGGTGCCGAATTTCTGGGCGTCCACCGGCATCCAGGCCGCGATTCTCTCTCCGTTTATTTCCACGTCCACGATCTCAAATTCGACGGTCACCTCCCTGGTTCCGGCGGCGGGCGTAAGCGTCCCCAGAGACTCCACGAACTTATTAAAATAGAGTTTCATGAACTCATTGTACGCCTCGTCGCTTACCAGGTTTTCCTGCCCGTACTCATCGAGCGCCTCCCCGACCGCCTCCGTCAGAACGTCGGTGACCGCATCCATGCCGTAATAGCCGATCTGGACGCTCACCACCGCGCGGCCGTCCTCCTCGGAGACGAGAGACGCGGAAAAATCAAGCCTGCCCAGAACCTCCCGTATCCCGTCGTAGAGGTTTCTGGCCTCTTCCTCCGTGAGCACCGGCCCCAGAGCTTCCATCTCCGACTGGATCTGTCTGGCCACGGATGTCCCGCCGTCCCCGCCGAAGAAATCCCTCCGCACGTCCTCCTCGGATGCCCCGCCGAGAATCTCCTGCATCGGAGCCGTATCATCCTTAAACAGAAGCTCAAACAGCGCCTCCGCCACCTGGTCCGGAGCCGCCTCCGGCTTCCTGCTGCAGCCGGTAAGCACGGTCATAGCCAATATGAGAGCCGCGAAAAGCAGGCCTCTGATATGCATGTTTTTCATCGCATTTCCTCCCTTTTTGTCCGGCCAATGTGCCGGGACTTTCATGGTAAAGTATACCACTTTTTTCATGGGACTGCTATCCCTGCCATATAAATTAAATAAATTGCATTACAGGGTTTTTAATATGTTTAAAAAAATTTCTCTCCCGCATATGAAAAAGGCGGCCGCCGTGGCCGTCCTGTTTGCACTGTGCTTTTTGTCGGGCTACAAGCTGGCGGAATTTCTTCACCCGGAGAGCGCCCTTCCAGTTTCCGCCGAGGGAAACTGGGGCTTAAGCTTTCAGGAGGAGGGGAAGCCTCCCGTGGCCAACGCCTCCGCCGACTACTTAAAGCAGTTTGACGCCTACTACGCCCAGGACACAGACGACAAGGTTATTTATCTGACTTTTGACGCGGGGTATGAAAACGGCAATACCCCTGCCATCCTGGACGCGCTGAAAAAACACAGCGCCCCCGCCGCGTTTTTCCTGGTGGGGAATTACCTGGAAACCAGCCCGGAGCTGGTGAAACGGATGGTGGCCGAGGGACACACCGTGGGAAATCACACCTACCACCACCCGGACATGTCGAAGATCTCCACGCCGGAGACATTTTCTAAAGAGCTCACGGATCTGGAGGATCTGTTTTTACAGATCACAGGGCAGCCCATGGAAAAATACTACCGGCCGCCGCAGGGAAAATACAGCGAAGCCAACCTGCAGATGGCGAAGGATCTGGGATACCGCACGTTTTTCTGGAGTCTGGCCTACGTGGACTGGTACGAAGACAGACAGCCGGGCCATGAGGAGGCGCTAAACAAGCTGACCTCCCGCATTCACCCGGGCGCCGTGGTGCTTCTGCACAGCACCTCGAAAACCAACGGCGAGATTCTCGACGAGCTGCTGACCCGCTGGGAGGAGATGGGCTACCGCTTCGGGCGCTTAAGCGATCTGGCCGGGGAGCCGGGCAGGCTGTCGTAAGCGGGCCGTCTGCATCTATAGATTCGCCTCGTTTTTTGCCTTGTACTCCTCGCCCCAGCTCCACATGGCGTCCAGGATCGGTTTTAAGCTTCTGCCCAGGTCGGTCAGGCTGTACTCCACCCGCGGGGGAACCTCGGCGTAGACGCGGCGGGTCACCAGGCCCTTGGCCTCCATGTCCCTGAGCTGGGCAGTCAGCACCTTCTGGGAAACGGTTCCGATGGATTTTTTCAGCTCCCCGAAGCGCCTGGTTCCGGGCATCAGATCGCGGAGAATGAGAACCTTCCATTTATCGCTGATGAGCATGAGCGTGGTTTCCACCGGGCAGGCGGGGAGTTCTTTTGCTGCTTCCATTTCTTTATCTCCTCTCAATAGTTTCTATCTGGTAACTACAGCACAATAAAGTGCTTACTTTACGTTTCATCCCTACAGAAGTATTATAAGCCTGTAAGCGGAAAGAAACAAGCCGCAAATAAAAACAATCGATATGGAGGTACATTTTATGAAGCTTGCAGTTGTTTGTGCAAATGGAAAAGAAGGAAAACTGATTGTAGAGGAGGCGCTGGCAAGGGGACTCGACGTCACTGCTGTGGTGCGCGGGGAGAACCGCTCCGGGGCTGGAAAGGCGATTGTGAAGGATCTGTTTGAGCTCACTTCAAACGACCTGGAGGGATTTGACGTGGTGATCGACGCGTTTGGCGCCTGGACGCCGGAGACGCTGCCGCAGCACAGCACCTCATTAAAGCATCTCTGCGACATCTTAAGCGGAACAAACACGCGCCTTCTGGTTGTGGGCGGCGCGGGCAGCCTGTACGTGAACCCGGAGCACACGGCCCAGGTCATGGACGGGGCTGATTTCCCGGAGATCTTCAAGCCTCTGGCCTCCCATATGGGGAAGGCGCTGGATGAGCTTCGCGCCAGGGACGACGTGAGATGGACCTATGTGAGTCCGGCCGGAGATTTCCAGGCGGAGGGCGCGCGGACAGGAGAATACATTCTCGGCAGCGAGGAGCTGACCTTAAACGCCCGCGGGGAGAGCGTGATCAGCTACGCCGACTACGCGGTGGCCATGATCGACGAGGCCACCGGCGGAGACCACATCCGCCAGAGGATCTCCGTGGTGGCCCGGTAAACCCGGATATTACGAAAGCTTTCCCGCAATCAGAACCACGGCCACATCGTTCACGTTGGTGCCCGTGGGGCCGGTCATCAGAAGGCCCCCAGCCTGTGCAAGGCCGTGGTAGGCGTCGTTCCGGGCGAGAATTTCTTCGATGGAGAGACCTTTTTCACGCAAAATTCCGGCGGTCTCTCCGTCCACGATTCCGCCGGCCGCGTCGGTGGGGCCGTCGGTCCCGTCGGAGCCGAGAGAAAAGATCAGTATATTTTCATGCCCGTCGATGCCTGCGGCGGCCGCGAGAGCCAGTTCCTGGTTGCGGCCGCCTTTTCCCGTGCCGGTAAGGCGCACCACCGTCTCGCCGCCCGCTAAGAATGCCAGCGGCCGGTCCGTTTTTTCGTGGCTCACCGCGACGGACGCCAGGAAGGAACCTGCTTCCCTGGCCTGACAGCAGAGCCGGTCGGTCAGTATAAACGGCTCATATCCCAGACGTCGGCAGGCGTCTGCGGCCGCAAGGCAGAGCTCACGGACACTTCCGCTCACCTGCGTTTCCACATTGGCGATCTCCTTCGGCGTCTCCTCCCCGAGGAGCCGCCGCGCCTCGTCAGAAAGGTGCAGGCCGTATTTTTCCGCCACAGCGAGAGCCTGGGCGCAGGTGGAACGGTCGGCGCAGGCGGGGCCGGAGGCGATCATGTCCAGCGGGTCCCCCAGGATGTCGCTCAGCACGATGGAAAACACCTGTGCGGGCTCGCACTGTTTTGCGAACCGCCCGCCCTTGACCGCGGACAGGCGCTTGCGGACGGTGTTCATCTCCACGATATCCGCGCCGCCGGCCAGAAGTTTCTCCGTAATGTCTTTCAGCTCCTGCCAGTCAATGAGCGGTTTTTCAAATAAGGCGCTTCCGCCGCCGGAGAGGAGAAACAGCACGGTATCCGTCTCTTTAAGGCCGCTCACCAGCTCGAGCACCTCCTCCGTCCCCGCGAAGGAATTTTCATCCGGGACGGGGTGCCCGGCCTCGATGCATTTTATTTTATCTAAGGGGCCCTTCACATGGCCGTACTTTGTCAGCACGATTCCCTTCTCGATCTGACCGTCCAGACAGCCGCAGGCGGTCTTTGCCATCTGCCAGGCGGCTTTCCCCACGGCGGCCAGGAACACGCGGCCGGGAAATTCCTTCCCCGCCAGTGCCCGCGCCACGGCCTCGTCGGGCTGGACGGCGGCGATTGCGCGGGAGATGATTTCCTGGGCGTCGCGGCGGAAGATGGCGTTTGGTTTCCGGAGCGCTGTGTTTTCTTCGGACATTTTATTTCTCCCTCTTAAAGTTAAGGAACCAGTCGAGGGCATATTCGTCCTCCGACTCGCGCGCCATTCGCTCCTTCGCCTCGTCGCAGGTGACCGGGGACGGAATGAGCACATCACCGCCGGGACGCCAGTTGGCTGGGGTGGAGCAATGGTCCTCGTCCGCCTTCTGCAGCGCCTGGATCGTCCTCTTGATCTCGTCAAAATTGCGGCCCAGATTCAGCGGGTAGTAGACGATCGCCCGGATGACGGACTGGGGATCGATAATGAACACGGCACGGACGGCCTGGGTGCTGGAAACATTTGGCTGGAGCATCCCGTATTTGTGGGCAACCTTCATGTTGAGATCCGCAATCACAGGGAAATTCACCTGCACATGCTCCATGCCGTTCCAGGACAGCTCCTCAATCCTGCGGATCCAGGCAATATGGGAATACAGGGAATCGACGGATAAGCCGAGCAATTCTGTGTTAAGCGCTCTAAATTCCTCCTCCATGGAGGCAACCGTCATAAATTCTGTGGTGCACACGGGCGTGAAATCGGACGGATGTGAAAAAAAGAGCACCCATTTTCCCTTGTAATCCTCCGGAAAATTGACGGTTCCTTTTGTCGTAAGGGCCTTGAAGGCCGGAGCCGGATCGCCGATCAGCGGCAGGCGGTTCATTTCCATTTCTTCCATAGTGTTCTCCTTTCTGTATGCGATGAAAATATTATAGCATTTTTGTGGAAAGGAGACAATCGGGGAATAGGGCGCCGCCTACATCACCCCCGCCGCCGACGGAAGCCCCAGGCTGACGGCCGGAACATAGGTCACCAGGAGAAGTCCCGCCAGGATGGCGGCATAGTAAGCCAGCATGCAGGGCATCACCCGCGAGAGTGAGGTTTTCCCCACCTTGATGGCCACAAACAGGGTGTTTCCCACAGGCGGCGTGATGTTTCCGATACACAGGTTATAGACCAGAATCAGGCCAAACTGGATGGGGCTCATGCCGAAGGTCTCCACCACCGGCAGAAACAGGGGCGTGAAAATGAGGATCGCGGGCGTCACGTCCATGAACGTCCCGGCGATCAGCAGAATCACGTTCATAATAAGAAGAATCACCACCGGGCTGTCAGTCACTCCCAGCAGAAGGCCGGAAATGGCCTGCGGGATCTGGGTGAAGGCCATGACCCAGCCCATGATATTGGAAACGCCGATGAGAAACACGATGATTCCGCTCATTTTTGCGCTGTCCACCACGATGCGCCAGAAGGAACGCACGGTGATATTTCTGTAAATAATCCCCAGCGCCAGGGCGTAGATCACGGCCACCGCCGAGCCCTCCGTGGCTGTGAACACCCCGCCCACGATACCGCCGATGACTACAACGATGAGGGACAGCGCCGGAACCGCGCGGAGGGTTGCCGAAAGAAGCGCCCGCCAGTCAAATTTTCCCGGCGTTCCCCGGTAGCCCTTCCTCCGGGCGATGATCACGGCCACCGCCATACAGCAGGCCGCCCAGATCATGCCGGGAATATAACCGGCCAGAAACAGCGCTGCCACCGAGGTGCCGCCGGATACCAGCGAATACGTGATAAGAGCATTGGACGGCGGAATCAGAAGTCCCGACGGGGCGCTTGCCCCGTTGGTGGCCGCACAGACCGCCCTGTCATACCCCTGCTTTTCCTCCCCCTCCTGCACCATCGTTCCCACCGCGGCGGCGGCCGCCGATGCAGAGCCGGAGATGGCGCCGAACAGTGCGTTGGCCCCCACATTGGTCACCAGGAGCGCGCCCGGCAGCTTTCCAAACAGCGCCAGCACAAAATCCACCAGGCGGCCGGCGATACCGCCCTGGTTCATCAGATTTCCCGCCAGCACAAAGAACGGGATGGCCGTCAGACTGAACTTGCTCATTCCCACAAAGATTCTCTGCGCCGCGGTCAGCACCGACACCTCCAGCGGCACCGTCTGCAGAATCGCCGCCAGCGAAGAAATTCCGATGGCATAGGAAATGGGGACGCCCGCCGCAAGGAGCGCCGCCAGAACAAGCAAAATGATGAGTAACGACTGCATTGCCATGTTTCTATCCCTCCCTCTCCTCTGCCGCGCGTCCTCTCAGGATGTCCGCGATGTTGAGCAGCGTGTATACAATATTCAGCACTCCCGCCAACGGAAGCACCACATAAAAAATGCCCACGGGTACCCCCAGGGATGAGGTCATCTGTCCCATGGCCAGGCTGGTGATCTGCACGCCGCCATAGAGCAGGATGACTCCGGCAAACAGGCAGGCAATACACTCCGCGAATACCGCGAACGCGTTCTGCGCACCTGCGCCCATCCGCTCCACGGCGATGGAGATATTCATATGCCCCCGCTCTCCCACCACCACCGAGGCCCCCAAAAGCGCCATCCAGGCAAACAGATAGGACACCAGCTCCTCCGACCAGGAGGACGGATGTTTCAGAATGTAGCGGGTAAATACCTGCCAGCAGGTGAGAATCACCATGGCGATGAAGCTTGCGCCGGCGAGGGCGTTTAATATATAATTCATATAATTTCTCAGTGTTCTCATATCTGTCCTCCTGCTCCGGGCTCCTCCCCGGCCGGATACTCCCGGTTGTAGGCCTGAATCGCCTCGTAAATCGGTTCCAGTCCGGGATTATTTTCCAGCACCTGCTGATGCAGAGGCAGGCAGGCCCTGGAAAACGGCTCTTTGTCCGGGTAAATAAACTGCACTCCCTGGACATTCTCCGCCTTCTCCTTCGCCGCATCCACGGCGCGCCCCCACTGCTCCCGCTCCACCCGGTTGACAATTTCATAGCCTTCCTCGAAAATGGCCCGCTCCTCCGGCGTCAGCCCCTCGATGAAGGCATTGTTCCCGATCAGGATGTCTGGAACCATCTGATGCATGTCGTAGGAATAAAATTTGCAGACATCGCCGTGGCCGTTGTCCGTCAGCGCCAGCTCATTATTTTCCGCGCCGTCGATGATGCCCGACTGGAGCGCCGTGTAGACATCCCCGAAGCCCATGGGCGTGGCGGATCCACCAAGGAGCCGCATCATCCCAATGTTGGTGGGAGACTGCTGCACGCGGATTTTTAAGCCCCGCAGATCCTTCGGGCTTTCGATGGGCCGGTTCACCGTGTAGAAATTTCTGGTTCCCGCGTCCAGCCACGTGACCGCCGTGAAACCGGCCTGCCTGGTGGACTCAAAGATGGGGCCGGTCACCGCCTCATCGTCCATCACATGATGGTAGGCCCCGGTGCTGGCAAATAAGTACGGGAGATTGAATATCTCATAGTTCCGGCTGAAGGTCTCGAGAATCGCATTGCTGGCCACGCAGTAATCGATGGCCCCGGTCTGGGTGAGCTGGACCATATCGGTCTGGGAGCCCAGCAGCTCGCTGGGGTAGACCTCCACCACATAGCGGTCTCCCAGCTTCTCATTGATATAATCCTTAAACGCCGTCAGCGCCAGATGGATGGGGTGGCCGGACGATTGATTGTGACCGATGCGCACGATGCGCCTGGAGCCAGCGCCGGGGCCGGCGTCTGCACAGCCGGCGAGAAACAGGCACACCGCCAGAACGATTCCCGCAGCTTTTCCTCTCTTTTTCATTTTACAGATATCTCCTCTCTTCCCGTGAATCAAAAAAGGCGGGAAAGGATTTTCCTTTCCTGCCTATTCTTTCACATTTTGTAAAATTTTATTCCGTGATCTGCGTCAGATCACCGGGGTACTGCTTCATGATATAGAAGTACATGAGGATGAGCAGTCCGCCGGCCAGCACCCAGGCCATGGGACTGGCCATGCAGATGCCGAAATAGCTCCCGTAGCCCGCCGCAATCACCGCAGTCACGCCGCGCCCCACCAGCTCGGCCACGCCGGCCATCATCGGAAGGAAACCAAAGCCCATCCCCTGGAGGCCGTTGCGGTACAGGTTCACGACGGTAAGCGGAATGAAAAACGCCGCCACACATTTGAGGTAAATGTCCACCGACGGAAGAATCGTTTCGATCTCCTCGGAGATAAACAGATAGGTCATGTATTTTCCCACCGTCACCACCAGAAGCGCCGCGAACAGCGAGTAGACAATGCCCATGAGCGTCGCGTCCCTGAAGCCCCTGCGGATCCGGCTGATCTTTCCAGCGCCCATGTTCTGGGCGCAGAACGTGGCCATGGCCGTTCCCAGCGCCACATAGGCCTGCGTCACCACCTGCTCGATCTTGGAGGCCGCCGTGAACGCCGCCACCAGCGTGGAGCCAAGACTGTTCAAGGCCGACTGCACCATGATGGTGCCGATGGCCGTGATGGAATACTGGAGCGCCATGGGAAGGCCCAGCCCCAGCTGCAGCTTCGCAATGTGCCAGTCCAGCCTCCAGTCGCTCCGCTTTAAGTGCAGCACCGGAACCTTCTTCCAGATATACAGAAGACAGAGGACGCCGGAGACGCCCTGGGAGATCACCGTCGCGTAGGCCGCTCCCGCGGCCCCGGCATGAAACTGGATGATGAACACCAGATCCAGCACGATATTCAAAAGCGCCGCCAGTATGAGGAAGTACAGCGGCGTACGGCTGTTTCCCAGGGCTCTCAGGACACTGGCCAGGTAATTATAGAGCACCTGCGCGAAAATACCGCCGCATATGATCATGATGTAGGCGTAGGCGTCGTCAAAAATGTCCGCCGGCGTGTTCATAATCGTTAAGAGCGAGCGCATTCCCAGCATGCTGACCGCCGTGGCCACGACGGAGACGATGACCGAGAGAATGGCCGCGCAGCCCACGGTCTTCCGCATCCCGTCCATGTCCCCGGCGCCGAAGCGCTGGGAGGTCAGCACCGTAAAGCCCACAGTCATGCCGATCAGGCTGGTGATGATGAGAAACATGATGGTTCCGGTGGAGCCCACCGCCGCCAGCGCCTTATTTCCCACAAACTTTCCGACGATGATCGTGTCCGCCATGCTGTAAAACTGCTGGAATACATTTCCCAGAAACACGGGAAGAACAAAATGAAAGATGGCCCAGGCCGGGCTTCCCGTCGTCATATCTTTTTCCATACTATCTATCCTTTAACACTCTGATCTGGTTTTAAAAACTTTGAGTATTATATAGTAAATGCGCCGCTGCATCAATAGACATTACTGACAATATGACGACGAAACACGAAAGAAAATCCGGCAATTTGCGGTGGGCCTCCGCCGCCGCTATCTGAACAGGCGGATGGTGCCCGTATCGTTTAAATTTTTGAGAAGCGAGAGCAGAATCGGAAAGCCAAAAAGCCCCACCACGCCGAAGAGCTGCGCGCCCACAAACATGCTGGAGAGCGTCACCACCGGGTGCAGGCCCAGCTGGCTCCCCACGATCTTGGGTTCGATAATATTTCTCACCACGGTGATGATGAGATAGACAGCTAAAAGCTTCACGGCCAGAGCCAGATTTCCCTGCACCGCCTCCAGGATCACCCAGGGGATCATGATGCCGCCGGTTCCCAGAACAGGCAGGATATCAAAGACCGCAATGCAGAACGCGATGAGAACCGCATTCTTTATTCCGATCAGGCTGAGCCCAAGGGAGAGTTCAAAAAATGTGATACTCATGATGATGGCGTAGGACCGGATGCAGACGAACAGCGTCCCCACCACATACTGCCGGATGCGCACCATAAAACGCCCGGTCTGCCCCGTGAACTGCCGCGCCGCAAAACCGGCCAGCAGATCGTAGTCGGCGGCGATGAAAAATGTGGAGATAATCATGAGCAGTGCCTTGATGAACAGGCCCGGCAGCGAGGTGGCGGAGGCGGAGATGGCTCCCAGCGCCTGCACGGACATGCCGGTGATCATCTCTCCCACCGACTGATTGAACTGGTTAAACAGCGTCTGCAGCTCCTTCATGAGCTCCGGATCCATCCGGCTGATCTCGTCCTCGATCACCGCGAAGGCGCCGGCCAGCGTCGGCTCCACGGTATTGGTGTAGAGCTCGGGAAGCTTCGGCAAAAGATCCACCAGCGCGGAGAGAAGCTTAAGCCCCGCAAATGCCGCCAGAAGCCCCGCCGTGCAGTAGAACACCGCCGCCAGCGCCAGTGCCACCGGCTTCACCGGGAGCTTCCACTTTCCCGAAATCCACAGGGCCGGACGGCGCAGGCCCGCCGCGATAATGAAGCCCAGAAGAAAGGGCATGATGAGCTTCAGCCCATACTGGACGGCCACGTAAACCAGGGAAAAGATAACCGCCCCGTACGCAGTATTCACAATCAGCCTTTTTCGTTTTTCATAATCCATAATCCATATATCCCCCTGTCTGGTTCTTCCAGTAAAAATAAAGAGCACGGTCCTGCATCCCACCTGGCACAGACTATGCTCTCTCATTTCTATAAATACATATATCCATATAGAATACTATGACCGATCCAAAATGCTGTCAAGATCTCTCACGAAATCTTTTCAATTACGTAACACCGGCCGGAATCCGGTCACAGGAAGCGCCGGATCCGCGCCGCCATGGCGGCCGCCAGGAAACACAGGACCATATCCCCGGCTATGGTGAGAAGCACGCAGTTGACAAGCCAGAGCTGCCATCCCACCTGCACCTGGTAGACGAAATTGACCACCAGATAGAAGTATACCGCTCCCACCGCATAATAGATAAAAAGCCCCGCAAATGCCGGCACCAGATGTCCCGCCATCCCCGCCGGCCTTACCCGGCTGCTGAGCGCTCCCGCCGCCCAGGCTGCCGCGATAAATCCCAGGAGATACCCGAACGTGGGCTTCAAAAGATAGGCAGGACCGCCGCCCGATGCAAACACGGGCACGCCGACCAATCCGATCACCACATAGGTGCAGACGCTGAGCGCTCCCATCCTGGGCCCCAGAAGAAGCCCCGCCAGCAGGACGAAGAACCACTGCAGGGTGAAATGCATGGGCACCGGCTGCACCGGGATACTGATTTTTATGAACGCCCCCGCGGCAATCAGCGCCGCAAACAGGCCGCAGAGCGCCATGTCTCTGGTCATCAGGGTACAGCTAGCGGAATCTTTCATGTTGTTCTGCATGTCGTTCGTCCTCCTTATCGCTTTATATAAGGTATCACAGATAAGGGAATTATTCAAGCGTCTGGACCGCAACACTTCCGCTGCGGACAATTTCAATCCGGTTGGGAAAGCATTTTTCCAACAAAGTGATCAGTTTGTTATTGCGATTTTCAGCCTGTATGCTTTCGATCAGAACGGCTGATGTGGTGTAGTCGATGACGGATAGATTAAATATCTGTGATATTCTGAAGATCTCGTCCATATCCTTATCCGAGCAGCCATTCACCTTTACGAACATCAATTCTTTTATGTGAATCGCCGTATCGGTAAGGTCTGCTACCTTAATTACTTCCACGCTTCTGTTCAGCTGCTTTTTTATTTGTTCAAATGTTCTGTCATCACTTGTCAGACCGATGGTCATTCGTGAGACGCTTCTGTCTTCTGTGGTTCCTACCGTCAGGCTGTCAAGATTATAGGATTTACCTGAAAACAATCCGGAGATTCTGGCAAGCACACCGGTCTCATTTTCAACCAATAGACAGATCCACCTCTTTTTCATTTCATTTTTCCTCCCTTTCCAAAATCATATGATCAAGGGCATTGCCAGGCGGAACGATCGGGAAAACATTTTCTTCCCGGTCTATCATAAATTCAATAACCGTCGGCACTCTGGATGGTTCTCTGGCCATTCTCAAGGCCTCTGCGATTTCTTTTTCAGAGGTTACGCGTATTCCTCTTGCCCCGTAGCTTTCTGCCAGGCGGGTAAAATCCGGCGTATATTCCGGGCAATCAGCGTCCGGAGAACTGCAGTGGTCCGGACAGCTTCTCCTATATCGCATACAGGTACCAGAATACCGCTTATTGAAAAACATTTCCTGCCATTGCCTTACATTTCCCAGATACTCATTGTTTAATATGCAGACGATGATCGGCAATTCATAGCAGACGGCCGTCGCCATTTCCTGTATATTCATCTGCATACCGCCGTCGCCGGAAATAACAATGACGTCTTTATCCGGATTCCCGATTTTAGCCCCTATTGCAGCCGGGAGCCCGAAGCCCATCGTTCCCAATCCTCCGGAAGTAAGCAGGATCTTTTCTTTGCTTAGTTCAAGAAACTGCGTCGCCCATAACTGGTTCTGCCCTACGTCTGTCGCAATAATCGCTTTGCTGAACGTATTGTTGACAGCGTTTATTATTTTCTGCGGTGTTAAACCCCTGGATTTCATGGACAGGGGGTATTGCTTTTTCCATTTGCCAATTTCGTTCAGCCACTGGTCCGTATCTAATGGATGTACTTTTTCAAGCAAAGCTGAAATGGCTTTTTTGGCGTCTGCCACAATCGGAATATCAACCGCTATGTTTCTTGAAATCGAAGCGGGGTCTATATCGACGTGGATAATAGTTGTATGAGATGCAAACTGGCTGATCTCACCTGTTATGCGGTCATTAAACCGCGTGCCAATGGAAAAGAGAACATCGCAATTGCTGACGGCGGTATTCGCTGCATAGCTCCCGTGTATTCCGATATTTCCAACATAGAGGTCATGGGTCGCGGGAATCGCCCCTTTTCCCATAATCGTGGTGATAACGGGGACTCTTGTTATTTCTGCAAGCTTCAGCATCTCGTCCTGCGCATGGCTGATATTTACGCCTCCGCCAATCAGGAACACGGGCTTTTCTGCCTGGTTCAATACCGCGGCTGCTCTTTTTATCTGTCCGGCATGAACAGAAGTATTCGGCTTATAACCTCTGATCTCTATTTCTTTCGGGTATTCATCACTTCCATATTCCCTTTGAATATCTTTTGGCAGGTCTACGACTACAACGCCCGGTTTTCCTGTCCTTGCAATGTAAAAGGCCTTTTTGATTATCATTGGCAGATCTTCGCGTTTGCGCACCGTCACGGCATACTTGCAGATACTTCGCGTGATTCCAACAATATCTACCTCCTGAAACGCGTCATTTCCAATCAGTCCGGTGGGTACCTGTCCGGTAAAGCAGACCAGAGGGACACTGTCATAATTAGCCGCTGCGATGCCTGTTACCAGATTTGTTGCTCCCGGCCCGCTCGTAACCAGGCATACGCCAACCTTTCCAGTGGAACGCGCATAACCGTCTGCGGCATGGACTAACCCCTGCTCATGGCGGGGTAGAATGACCTCTATATCATTTTCGCCATACAGGGCATCGAACAGATCGATCACCTGTCCTCCCGGATAAGCAAATAAAGTGTCTGCCTGCTCCTCCTTGAGCGCTTTTACAAATAATTCTGCTCCTGTAATCAACATCATATGCCTCCTTGTATGCATGTACTTGCTTGCATTATTTTCAAGATAAAGTGGTACTGTAAAAGTACCACTCAGAGAATCCCGTTTAGGAATACTTCCACGCTGTTTTTGATAAATTCTGTCTGCCCGGTCTTTGAAAGTTCCTGATTGAAGGACGCTTTCAAAAACGTGTAGCCAAAGGTTGATGAGAATAATATCATAGCCAGATTTTCATAGTTCATAGGCTGTATTTTCCCCAGCTGCCGCATTTTTTCAAAATAATCCACTAATGATGAGATAAAAGTCTGTGGTATTTTCATGATCATAGGCGCTGTCTCATCGTAAAGCTGCGGCGCCCTTAAACCGATTGACAGATTTACAAAATCGGGGGTAATCCTGTCCATGTAAGCCATCATAAACATTTCTAAATCCGATTGAAGCTCCCACGTCACATTCTCAAAAATCTCCGGGGTAATATTGGCACGCCATTTTTCCTGCGCAACTCCGTTTAAAACAATATCCTTTTTATTTTTAAATTTCCGGAATAGCGTACACTCGTTTACTCCCGCTAAATGTGCGATATCCTTTGTTGTGGTTGCAACATATCCTTTGTCGCGGACTAAAGACATGGTTGCATCTATGATTTTCTGGCTTGTATCGTCCACGCGGTTCACCTCCATGCAAGTGCTTGCTATCATTTTATGACGATTCGCATTACTTGTCAAGATATAAGATTTACCCAGGATCCATATGTTCCAGACAGGAAGCGGCCGCCTTTATACTGTAAAACGGTTATGGAGCATAGACCCATACGGAAACAGCCATAAAGATCACCTGCAGGACGGTCATGATGAGAAACAGCGGTCCCATGAACCGGTACCACTTGTTGAGCGGCACGCCCATCATCCCGCAGTTCAGCGCGCAGGCCGTGGGCCAGAACATGTCGGAAAACCCGTCGCCGAACATATACGCCAGCACTGCAGTCTGCCGGCTGACGCCCACAAGGTCTGCCACAGGAGTCATGATGGGCATGGTGATGGCCGCCTGGCTGGTGGAACCGGTGATAAAGAAATTGATAATATTCTGAATCACCATCATCCCGATGGCGGAGACATACTGGCTCTGCCCGCAGAGAAGCGACGAAAGATAATACACAATGGTGTCGGAGATCTGCGCATCCTGCATCACCAGCAGAATCCCCCGCGTAAAGCCCACCACCAGCATGGAGGAGACCATGGAGCGGGTGGAGCCGATGAAGGTCTCACAGATTCTGGTGGCCGAATAGCCGCCCACGAGGCCGGTGACAATCATCATCATGAGAAACATGGCGGCAATCTCGTCGATGTACCAGCCAAGCTGCATAGTTCCATAGAGAAGGAAGCCCAGGGTAAGCACGAAAAGGCCCAGGCAGATTCCCTGCCGGACCGTCATTCTCTCATCCCGGATTTCTGTTTTTAATTCAAAATCAAGTGTTTCACCGTATACCACCGACCGCTCCGGATGCGCCTTCACCCGTGCCGCGTACCACATGACATACAGAATCGCCGTCGTCTGAAACACCAGAAAAATGACAACACGGTAGAAAAGCCCGGAAAACATGGGAACCTCCGCGATGCTCTGGGCGATCCCCACAGAGAAGGGGTTGGTGGTGGCCGCCGCAAATCCTGTGGCTACTCCCACATAGACGATGGCGCCGCCCACCACAATATCATACCCCAGCGCCACCGCGATCCCTAAGAATACCGGAACCAGGCCGTAAACCTCCTCGAAAATCCCCATGGTGGATCCCAGAACGCCGAAGGCAGACATGCATACCGGGATAATCAGGAAGGTTTTGTTCCCCAGCGACCGCACCATGACGTTGATCAGACTGTTTAACGTCCCGTTGTCGATGAGCATATACACATAGCCATAGGCGAACACGATTAAGAACATGATATCCGCCGCGTCCACATACCCTCTCTGGAGTGCCAGAAATACATCGAAAAACCCGGGGCGGACTCCTTCCGTATAGTGAAAGGAGTCCGCAGCCACGATCATATTTCCGGTTTCCTGATCCAACACACGGTCATAAGCTCCCGCCGGAATCAGATACGTCATGGCAACCACCGCCAGGAGAATGACCGTCAGAATTACATAGGTATGCGGCATCTGAATGTTCATCAGTTTTTTCTTCAAATTCTTCATAATCTCTTTAACCTTTGGAGCTGAGCATATCCTCTCCCTCAATGAACACGCGCTCGACATTGGAATCGTAGTCGAAGGGATGCTTTGACCAGATCACGATGTCCGCATCCAGCCCTTCCCTAAGCTCTCCCTTGCGGTCCGCGATCTGAAGGATCTCGGACGGATATTTCGTGATGGCCTTAAGGCCCTCCAGCTCGTCTAAGCCGGCGCGCACAGACTGCGCCGCATAGACAGACAGGTAGTAGATCGGGGTCACATCGTGATCCGCCGTAATACAGATCTTAATTCCCGCCCGGCTTAAGACACCCGCAGTCTCAAAGGAACGACTCATGCTCTCCAGCTTGGATCGGGGATACATGGTCGGTCCCAGAATCACCGGATAATCAAATTTTGCCAGATAATCCACGATGGAGCTCCCGTCCGTACAGTGGACGATGACCAGGTTTAAATCGTACTCCCGCGCGATGCGGATGGCAGTGCACACATCATCGGCGCGGTGCACGTGCGCATGCAGGGGAATCTTTTTCTCCAGCGCCAGCAGCATGTTCTCCATCCCCATGTCCTTGCGGAAATATGAACCGCTTTTTTCCGCCTCTGCCTTCTGGTGCCTGTAGTCGATGGCGTCCTCGATACACTTTCTCAAAAGGTACGCGTTCCCCATGCGCGTTTTGAAGCCATATCCCGCGCGCTTTGGATTCTCCCCGAAGCTGCATTTCACGGCTGCCTTTCTCACAATCGTCATCTCGTCGGCAACCTTGCCTTTCAGCTCCACCACGCTGCAGATTCCGCCCACGACACTGTCGCTTCCCGGGCAGACGCATGCGCCGGTGACACCGTAGGAAACGGCTGTCTTCACCGCAAGATCAAAGGGGTTGATGGCGTCGATGGTCTCCAGATACGGCATCACGGCCTCGCTGTAGTCGTTGCAGTCGTCGCCGACGGCTCCCATGCCTTCCTCGCTGATACAGATATGGCTGTGGGCGTCGATGAGGCCGGGCGTCACATATTTTCCTTCCGCATCGACCACTGTCTCATCTGCAGCCGCCGGAAGCTCCTGCGCAACCGTCTTTATTTTTCCGTTCTCCATGCGGATATCCCGCTTTACGAATCCGCCCTCCTCAAAAAGAAGGACCTGGCCGTTTTTGATAAGCATGTTCCTCTCTCCTTTCTGATTTAACAGTAACCGATCGCCACGGCAATGGTCATGAAAATAACCTCCAGGACAAGCACGATTCCGAAAAATGGCGTGATAAACCGGTACCACTTATTTAACGGCAGACCCATGAGGCCGCAGTACAGCGCGCAGCAGGTGGGCCAGAACATGTCCGCAAAGCCATTTCCAAACTGATAGGCCAGAACGGCAATCTGCTTGCTGAGTCCGATGAGCTCCGCGGCCGGCGCCATAATCGGCATGGTGATGGTCGCCTGGCTGGAAGAGCCTGTGACGAAAAACTTGATGATATTCTGTAAAAACAGCATTCCGTAGGCCGCCAGATACTTGCTTGTACCGGAGAGGAAGGACACCAGATAGTATACAATAGTGTCAGAGATCATGCCGTCCTGCATAATAATAAGAATGCCTCTTGTAAATCCCACCACAAGCATAGAAGAAACCATGGACCTGGTGGACTCGATAAAGGTTTTGCAGATTTCCGTGGCGGAGTATCCGCTGGCTATTCCCACGAAAATCATCATCATGAGGAACATGGCCGCAATCTCGTCGATGTACCAGCCAAGCTGGGTGGTGGCGTAAAGCAGCATCGCCAACGTTGCAAAGAAAATGGCAAGGCAGAATTTCTGTCTTCCGGTCATCTTCGCGCCGGTCAGCTCCTCCAGGCTCTTGTTATAGGCATAGCCATTCTCCTCCCCATACATCAGCGACTTTGTGGGATCGGCCTTCACCTTTCTCGCGTAGTTCATGACATACAGGATCGCTGCGGTCTCGAACACCAGGAGAATCACCACGCGCAGCCCCAGGCCGGAGAACATCTCCACCCCCGCCACGTCCTGCGCAATGGCAATGGTGTAGGGGTTAAACGTGCCGGAGGCATAGCCGATGACAACGCCGAGGCAGACCATGGCGCCGCCTACCACCGCGTCATAGCCCAGCGCAATGGAAATTCCCACAAACACGGGGAACAGCCCGTACACCTCCTCAAAAATTCCCATGGTGGAGCTCAGGATTCCCAGCGTGATCATCACAATGGGGATCATCAGCTGAACCCTTTTCCCCACCACACGTGCCAGCGTCCCCAGCGCTGCGTCCATGGTTCCGTTTTTCACCAGCATGGACACGAAACCGTAGGCAAAAATGATCAGGAACATGATGTTGGCCGCATCCACGTACCCCTTCTGCAGGGAGAGAAAAATATCAAAGAATCCGGGCGCCTTTATATCGACAAACTCAAAGCTGTCCGGAACTACGACCATCTTTCCCGATACAGGATCCTCCACCCTCTGATACTGACCCGCAGGGATAATGTGGGTCAGAATTGTCATGGCGATCATGATCGTGATCAGAATCACGTATGTATGAGGCATCTTAATGCGCTCATACCAGCGTTTTTTCTCAGCAGTCTCGCTCATACCTGCCGTCCTCCTTTTTATGATTGTAATGTACCCTTATAAATCGGGAATATGTTTTCATCATAAACCTTCAAGCAACTTGAATGTCAACACTTTTTCCGATATAATAAGATTCGCCTAAAGGAGGTATTTTATGACAATCAAGGAGGTATCCAGGCTCCTGGATGTGCCGGAATCCACTCTGCGCTTCTGGCAGGAAAAAGGAATCTTCTCCGTTCCCCAGGGTCCGAACAACTACAGAACATACACAGTGGCCGACATCGTCCAGATCGGAGAGATCGCTTTCTACCGGAATATCGGTATCCCCGTGAAGGAAATGCGCAATTTTAATGAGTTAAGCCTCGGAGAATATGAAAAAATTCTAAATCTGGTTACCGGGGAACTGACTTCGAAAATAGAGCTTTATCAGTCCATGTTAAAATCCGTCCAGTTAAAAAGCGAGCATGTAAACACCGTCCGGCAGCTGAAACAGGAGGACTTCATCTATGACACCGTTCCCTTTGACCGTGTCGTTAAATTCTCCTACGATGACCGCGAAAAGCTGATTCAGTATTCCAAAAATCCTTCCCTCTACACCCGCTACATGCACAGCCATGACCTGGAGCACGATGTGCGCGGCATTATCGCAGACACTGTGAATGAGGAGGACGAGCTTCTGTGGAAACGGGAACTGCATACAAACTGCCGCTACGCGGCATTCCTGGTGGAGGAGATCGCTTCAGAAAATTATGTGAACAATATTCCCGAGAAACTGGCCATCATCCGGCAAAAGCATGAGACCGGCGTGCTGCTTCTGAATTTTCTGTTCAGCGAGACAGTTGAGGGACGGCGCATCGATTATCTGAAGGCTTACGTGGAGCTTACGGACATTTGATCTTCTCTTTTGCAGAGCTTCGCCTGCAGGCCGGTGAAATTACAGAGAACCGCTCATTGGTCCGGCAAAATGGAGTATCAGCTTCTGTGAGGGCCCGTGACAGGTGGTGAGCGTAAGGAGAGCGGGGCGTTTTCCCTGCGTCTTATCCACCGGCACGGCCTGCAAAGCACTCATGTCTCTTTCGCTGCACTTTTCCACATAGATTTTATAGTCCTCCGCAGACGCAAACATGTACCGGTAAGGAGCCGTGTCCGTGTCCGGAGTCAGATAAACGGAAAGAAGCTCGTATTTCTCCCACCTCCCCTGGTGAAACAGGCAGAGCTTGCGGTGCGCGCCTGCATACTCCCCGGAGAGATACTCCTTCAACCCGCCGAACATCGCGCCCGAGCGCATATTATGCCCGTGAATCACGGTGTTTAAGGATACAAACGGGACGGATGAACAGTCGAAAAACAGGGTTCCGCAGGAATTTCTGCTGCCTGCAAAGGTTTTCTCTAAATAGGTCTGATTATCCTGCGGAAATACCACCGGATAGTTGACCGCTGTGCCGGGAATATACAGCCAGGCGGCATACTCCGGGTTTATCTCCTTCAGTGCGGTTTCATCGGGGCTGTCCTTCTCCTCTCCCGCTGTCATGGCAATCCGGCAAATATCGGCGTACTCTCTGGCACCTTTTATCTCTTCGTGGATTCTGAGTGAAAAAATCAGAATACAGCCCGCTGCTATAAGGGAAAACAGGATAAACAAAACGCTCGTCAGCCGCCTCATATGCGCCTCCCGGCCGGATGAAGCCGTTTTTTCTGCGCCGCTTTAAAAGCCCGAAGACCGCTGCCAACACAATCAGTGCCAGTATGGACACGGCGACGGCGACGGTGCGGACAACCATTTCCGGCATTCTGGTCCCAACGGCCAGGGGTTCCGCGGCAGGAATATATCTGGCAGTCGCTTTTATGACATACGTATATTTGCTCTTCTGCTCTCCCGCTCTGGCGGGCGGCTGGTCTGTGTAAACAGCCTGAACAGTCTTCGCCTCCACGGAGGGCAGATTTGCCACGCCCGCGTACTCGGCATGGCAGTCTGCCACACGCATCTCACCGGAAGCAGACAGTTTCCGGCACAGAACTCCATTGTCTGTGTACGGCTCTCCGTCCCAGCGGATCTGCTGAATCCGGTAATCTTCTGCGGAGACGCCGATCATCTCCAGCAGTTCATTCTCATACCCCTTAAGAGGATCGGCCTGGGAGAGAGAAATCTCCCGGCCATTTAAGTCAAAGGTATCAGCGCTGTAATTGGTCACAGTGATCGGAAACTCAAATTCACTGATCCAGCGGGTCTGGCTGTACCATTTGTCTCTTAACGGCACCTGGACTCCCATCTCCTCCCCCGTCACATCATCCGTTACCTTCAGCGTGGCGCTTTCTGGAATTTCTGTTCCGACGGGAACCGCCTCGTATACGATGACATCGGAAACAGGCTCCTCCCTGGCATTTAAGGTGGTTTCCACCACCTCGTAGGAGGCCAGCTGCCAGGTGATGCCATGCTCCGTAAACTCCCGTTCCGGCACATGGTTTTCCTCCGCATCCGTGAACGGAGCAGAATATCGGATTTTCATGTTCCCGTTCGCGGCCGGCTCCTCCTTTCTGGAAATGACCTCGTAATTTATGTCATCCAGAATCCAGGACTGCCCGTCCATCTCTGTCATCTCCTCAAAATAGGCGGACTGCCGGGCAGGATCATCCGTGTCGGCTGTGTAAGTTTTCTCCACATATCTTTCCGTGGATTCAGCGGATTTTTCAGCCGCCTGCGCGGTCTCACATTCCGCCATGCACATAATCAGGGCCAGAATAACCGGCGCGGCGTATGTCCCGCCCCTGTTTCCGCGGTTCCGGTCTTTGTCGTTATGTTTCCGGCCGCTTCCTGTATTTTTACTTCTTTTTTTCTGCATATATATCACTCCTGTCAGTCCGGCCAGAGAAATCCCCAGAAGAAGGGCAAGATATCCAGCCGGGAAATCATCTCCGGTCTTTGCAAACTGAAATTCTGCGCTGTCCAGCGCAAGGCGCACGCGCCCCCTGCCATAGAGTCCAGAATCATACTCCGCAATAATCTTTCCTTTATCCGAATCGATGACGGGAATCTCCGGAGGATTTTCCAATCTATGGTTGACCGCGTAGAAGGCATAGCCGTTTTTTGAATCCTGATAAAATGTATCGTCGCCGTTTAAAAGCTCCGCCTCACCTGTTTTAGGAATTTTTATTTCATACTCACGATTTAGCAAAACATATCCATCCGGAGCTGCAATTTCCCGAACCGTGACGGTCTGCGGGTGAGAAAGCGTCAGTTTAAATGTCGATGCATTCTCCCTCATCAGCGACAGCCGGTTCCCGCCTGCATCGCACACTTCAAATGCGGCTCCGGCAAGGGAATTTCCTTCTTCATCGGTCTTCTTGATGTAAATGGTATAAGTGTCGCCATCCCCGCCGCCACCGCCGGTTTTGATGTTCTGCGCAGCAATCCCCAGCACCTCTCCGCTGGTATTCACCGTAAATTCAATGTCCTCCATGGGGCGGTAACCATCCGGAGCTTTCTTCTCGTGAAGGATGTAGGTCTCCCCGGCCACCAGCTTTCCCTCGATCCGGTGCGGTTTTTCCGTGGAAATCCAGCTTTCCGCGACGGTTCCGTCCTTATCAAGGATCTCGAACTGAGCGCCGGCAAGCGGCCGGTCTCCCCGGTCGGTCTTGGTTACTTCCACCCGGGTCACATCGTCGCGCATTTCCACGTGGTTGACGGTACCGTCAAGGTTGACCGTGAAGGTCACATCCTTTGAATAGGCGTAGCCAGGCGCCGGATTGGACTCGATCAGCGTATACTGCTTGCCGGCCTCCAGGACACCGGTGATCTCATGGGGTTCATCCCCGGAAATCCACTGATCGATCACCAGGCCATTTTCATCCACCAGCTGCATCTCACAGCCGGGAAGCTCGTCCTCCCCGGTGATGGCTTTCTTGGAAAGGACAGCCTTCGTGGGCTTGTCCTCCATGACAACCACATCAACCCCGCCGTCCACGCTGACGGTGAATCTTATATCCTCCGCGTAGGCATAGCCGGGGGCCGGCTCCACCTCGTGCAGCCAGTAGGTTTTTCCGGCAGTCAGCGTCTTTTCCAGAAGAGTGAAGGTTTCGCCCGTGGTAAAAATGATCTCCTTTCCATTGTGGAGCGCCGGTGTTTTGTCCTCGTTGAGGATCTGGAGGACGGCTCCCTTAAGCGGATCGCCCTCATGATGCACTTCCGCGTCTGAATCTGTGGCGGTCTCCACATATTTGTTTTTCTCGATTCTCACCTTGGTGGTGTCATCGATCATCTCCACATAATCTACTGTCCCGTCATGACTGACAGTAAACTCAATCTCATTGGCAATGACAAAACCGTCGGCGGGGATCGTCTCCCTGAGGGTGTAGGTCTCGCCGGCTCTCAGCACTCCGACAAGCTCGTGGGGCTCCTCACCGGAAATCCACTCCTCAACCACTGTGCCGTCTGAATCGATCACCTCCAGATGTGCTCCCGGAAGCTCTTCCCCGTTAGTGATGTCCTTTTTGGAAATCACCACATGGGTCTGGCGGTCCTCCATGACCAGCTGCTCCGGCGCGCCGTCCTCATTGACCGTGAATGTCATGTCCAGCGCGCAGCCATAGCCCGGCGCGGGCTCCACCTCCGTTACCCGGTACCTCTGTCCCGGCGTGAGGCCGGAAAGGTCATACGGTTCGCCGTCTGTCTCCCACTCGGCGATGACCGTTCCGTTTTCATCTGTCAGCTGCAGCGTGACGCCTGCAACCGCCTCACCGGTCAGAAGATCCCGCTTTTCAATCTGTGTCTCTGTCTCCTGGTCATAGGCCCCGATAGCGGAAACAGATGCATTTTCATCCAGCGTAAAACTGAACCTGCTGCTGATTCGTTCGCCCGCATCAGAGCCCGCATCGGAATATCTGGTCGTCTCCGTCAGAAGGTACGTTTCTCCTTTCCCAAAGATCTGACGCCCTGAATCATCCTGCACGGAACGGGTGAACCAGGCCCCGCTTCCCCGTTCCTGTATGGTTCCGCCCTGCCCATGGCCGGCGGCCTGGTTTCCATCCTCAATACGGGTCACCTCATAGGCGCAGTTTTTAAAGTCTGTCGGATCGATGGTGATGAACTCGTTTCCGGCTAAGGACAGCCGGTCGCCGCTTCGCATGGTTCCCTCGCGGCTTCCGCTGTAGGAATAGGTACCGGCCAGTTCATTTCCGCGCTCATCCCAGAGGCGGACGAGAAAAACGGACTCTTCGTTTTCGTACAGCTCCTTTCCGGATCCGGTCAGCTCGTTGTAGATGGTCAGCCGGTTTTTCTGTAAAACCGGGACAGTCTTTTCCGTCTGATAAGAGGTTCCATCCACCACCGTCCCAACCGTGATCCCGATGCTCTCCGCCGTCTGATCCGACACACTGGCCGCAAACGACACCCGTCCCTGGGTGTAGGGCTGAACGTCCGGAATGGTCCATGTCACGGCCGTCTCACCGGTCTGACTGCCGCTGTAGGGATCCAGCACCGAAGCACCGTCCCCCAGCACAGCAGTCACCGTCACCGGCTGTGTCACCGGTTCCGGATTATAGTAGGTGATCGTGGTGATCACCGGCTGGGACGGGTTTAACGGCTCCCCCGGTTCCTGGTTCCGGCTCCGCACGGAGACGATGGGGTTCTCCGGGCTGAGGCCGTTGTCTATTGTGTGCTCCTGTGCCTCGGTGGACGGAGTAAAGGAAGAGATCATATTTCCCTCTGCGTCTGTTATCTCCACGGTCGTTCCCACGGCGTCCCGGCTGTGGTAGATAAAGCCAGCGTCCTCAAAATGGACACGGCGTGTCATCCTGGCCGTCACCGTGTCACTGCCGTCTGAGTAAATGGTGTGCTCCGTAAAGGTGTAGAGCGCGCCGTCCTTTAAGCCGTCCTCCTCATGGATGACGCGGTCCCCGCCGGTAGCGGTAAAGCGCAGGATTTCTTTTCCGTGCTCATCCTGGACCGCCACCTCGGTCCGGGTGACCGTGCGGCCCTTCACCGTCACCGCAGTGATGGAACCGCTGTCCGGGTTTCCGGGGCTCCCCTTTACCGTGTCCACCTTGATGGCGGACAGGTTGTTGGAAATACTTACGATGGAACGTCCATCCTCCGAGACGTTAAACAGCACCGGCTCCATCAGAAGATAGCCGGCAGGAGCCTCAAGCTCCACCCATACGTAGGTCTGCCCGGCAGTCAGCCCCTCGAGGAGGTAGCCCTTTTCCTCTTTGGAAGTGATCCATGTCTCCATCAGATCATCTTCTCCGTAGGTGTATCCGCCGTCCGCTCCGATGTGCGCCTTATAGACTGCAAGCTCTGCCCCTTCCACAAAAGCTCCGTCGGTTCCCGCGTCGTTCAAATGGGACAGATCTTTTTTCTCCAGGTAGATTCTGGTAGGCTTGTTCTCTATCCCCAGCTCATGGACAATGGTTTCTGTTTCCGGATGTTCCGTATACCCGCCATTAGCGTCAAACTGGAACGTGTAGACCGCCGGATTCACGGCAAAGCCGTCGGGCGGAACCAGCTCTTTGAGCCTGTAGGTGTAAGGCGTGATGCTTCCGTTCTCCGGGTCGATCATTCCGACCGGAAGATTTTCTATCCGGACGGTTCCGTTGATATCGGAAACCTTCCTTGGAAAGCCATCCACCATCTTTCCCTCCTCCGTGTAGGCGCTCAGCTCAAACACGACGCCGGCGAGAGCATTTCCTTCCTCATCCGTCTTATGGACAACCAGCTCTCCTGTCACCGGTTCATCGGTCATCCGCTCGATCTGGATCCGTTCGGTTCCCGTGTACTCGATTTTAAGCGGTTTGGCGGCCCGGTAGTATGCCGGGGCTTTTACTTCTGCCAGGTAATACGTTCCCGCCGGAAGATCGTAGAGGTAATGGGGCCTTAAATCTCCTTCCGAGAAGCCATCCGGGATCAGACCGTTGATCCGGTCGGTCTCCGTGTATACCCCGTCCGTTCCGGAAATCCAGGAATCCACCAGGTATTCATCTGCCTGGTTAAAGGCTCCCGCCCCATCGGCCCGGTACAGGGCCAGATTCGCTCCCGGGAGCTCCTTCCCGGTTTCGGAAGAACGTTTGGAAATAACCAGGGAACTCCGTTCGTTCAGCACGTCGTGAAGCTGGATCCCGTTTAATTCCTCCACCTTAACCACGACAGGATCGGCCAGCGCAAAGCCCTCTGGGGCTTTTGTCTCGACCAGAACGTAAGCTGCACCCACGGGTAAGTAGTCCATGCGGCGGCTTCCGTCCGCGGTCAGCCAGGCATTGGCATGGTCATTGACATGATCCAGACGGACGTAATCGAATTTATAGGTGTACTCCAGCTCAGAACCGTTGTACCGGACATCGGCCAGGATGGTTTTTCCGGTCTCCTCTACGGTCATCGTCACTTTCGCGATATCGGGATATTTCTGGGCTATGCCGCCTGCTATACTGGCATCAATAGTCTCCACATCCGTGACCGTCGCGGTACGGGTAACCGCCCACCGGAGGGTCAGTTTTTCTCCCAGCATATCCGCGTAAACGGCTTTGAACCCGTCGCGGTCCTCGCGGCTCATGGACGGCGGGAAGGTGACGGTTCCGTCTCCTGTGACAACGCGTGTCCCATCCTCCAGGAGCCAGATATTGGAGTCTTTGCCGGTGCGGGTGGCCGTGCGCTCGACAGACCAGGTAAAGCCCTGGCTGTTCACGCCGTAGGCGGCATACATTTCTTCAAAGGCAAGTGTAAATCCAGTCTGTCCTCTCTTTCCATCCACATTGGGATAATCTTTAAGATCAATGGTTTCCGTGTAATCGGTGGCATCGTCCGTGATCCAGGAATCGATCACTTTGTCCTCGTCATACTGGGGATGGCCGTTTTCATCATAAAGGACGTCCCCGTTGTCGCCGGTGACCGCCTCATACAGCGTGAAGGCGGCACCGGGAAGGACCTTCTTTTCCGTCCCTTCCAGCATGTATTTGAGGATCGCGACCTTTGTATGGTCGTTGAACAGCTGGTACTCCTGCAGTTCCTCCGTATTCTCCACCACGATATTCATGGGCTCCGCTTTTACAAAGCCCCCGGGGACGGAAACCTCTTCCAGGATGTAGTACCCCTCCGGCAGTCCTTCCACGTAGAGCGGGAGAGGCCCGGTGGTCCAGGTCATTTCCTCATACTCCGGCGCGCCGGTCCGGCTGTTGGTGGTCTCCAGGCGGTATGGGGTATCCGAAGTCTTTTCCAGCCGGCAGCCCCCGGGCGCGGCAGCATCAAAGATATACCGCGCAGGGTAGAGTGCCAGCTCTGCACTGGAAAGCTGCGCGTTGGAGTAGTAGGCGGCCCTGTCCTCGGACTGGCCAACAACTATATTTTTCCTGCTGGCATCCTGCATGGACATATCTAAGATGTCTATGGTTCCATCTGTTTCACTGCTTCCGTCGATTTTCTCAAAATATTCCTTTGTGGTGTCGTCCGTCACCTGGACGGTCTTCACCCCGGCGTCCTCGTCCACCGTCACCCCGGCCGGGAAGGATTTCGTGTACCCTTCTCCCTCCGGGACCTCAAGCTCCTCCAGGATGTAGGTTCCTGCCGGAAGGCGTTTTAAGAGATCCGGCTGGCCCGCAGTCTCGGTGTCCGTCAACGGATCGTTCGGGGTCTTGTCTGCGGTCATCCAGGTGTTTTCCAGGATGTAGCTCTCGCCCCGGCGGTGATACAGCCTGTCCTGCGTCTGGTGCTCTTTGTCCTGGACGCCGTCATACAGATCCCCGTGGGCATCCAGCGCGTAGGCCGCGCGGTTGTATTCCTCCAGGTTGTCGGAATCCTTGTAGCGGACAAAATCCCCATTGCGGTCGTAAAGCTCCGTTCCCTTGTCATACGTGGACGCGCTTCTCTGATAGTAAAGTACCAGGCCATGCGCATCGTAAACCGGACTCATATAGCTTAGGAAATCTCCATTGTTTATATCCTCGAGGATTTCCTCATTCATGTTCTGGCCCTGTTTGTTGGTGTTGATGGTAGCCTCTTTATGGCTTTCCTCCGCCTCGTCGGGCTCCCAGGTGCCGTTAATGTACCCGGATTCCCGGTGGGAATAGGAGGGCTTCCCGGCATCCGTGATCACCTGGTCCGTCTGGTTGTTCGGTTCGATCACCGCCTCCTCCAGATAGCCGTCCGCGTTTTCGCCGACCGTGGCGATGCGGGAGGTCGTGATCTTGTCGCGGGCGATCACGTTTCCGTTTTCATCCTTTGCCACCTCCACCGGCCACACCAGGACGCGGTCGCCGATGTGTACGCCGGCCTCGTCAAGCTTCGGTTCCAGAACATAGGCCATGCCTGTATAGGGATCCACCATGGCGTCGCGCTCGCCGTCACGGCCCAGATGGTACACGACGGTTCCCTCACCCATTGTCCATTCCTGGCTGCGGTGGCTGAAGGAAAGTTTTGTAAAATCACCCTCCAATATCTTGTTTACTGCGTCGTACCTTACCTCGGTTAAATCACCACCTGCAAGCTCCAGATAGGGCTGGCCGCCCTTGAAGGCATACAGGGACAGCTCACGGTCGGATTTACCGTGGTTTTCCTGGTCAGCCATCAGCTGGGCAACGGAAATCTTCTGGTGGTTCCTGTTCCAGCCGTAAAGAATCTTCCTGCCGGAAATGTTCTCCGTCCAGGTTAAGGACAGGGAATCCAGATCGTAGTACAGGATGTCGGTATCGGGGCGCTCCACGGTTCCTTCCGTCCAGACATAGCCCTTCTCTGTGACCGGAGTTCCGTTTTCGTCGATTCCTGTCACGTAGTCGGTGAGAATGGCGTTTCCGTCCCCGTCCGTTTCCTTCACGAGCTCCGTCTTTTTGCCGGCGTAGCCCTGTTTAACAAACATGGAAGTTATGTTGTTTGTGTTGTTGCGTTCAATTACTAAACCTTCATAGGCAAAATCTTCGCGGTCGCCCGAGGGCGTCAGCTCGATAGCGTCAAACAGCGTCATCTTTGCCCCGGCCACGTAGGGATTGGCGTCGTCATCCGTTTCCCGTGTCCGGGTCACGTAGCCGTATCCCGCGAAGTGGGTTCCGTCGTAAACGATCTCCACCTGTTCGCCGGCTTCTTTGAGCGCCGCCAGTTTCTCCAGCGTTCCCTTCGGATAGGCATAGCCAAGGTACTGGCCGTTATTGTCATAGGCGTACTGAAGAGACGGGTTTCCGCCGATTTCCGTGAGCGTTCCTTCGATCCGGTCACCGATCTTAAATGTGACGGTTCCCTCTTTTTTCAGCTTCTCCACCTGCAGCTTGATCGGAACGTTTTCCACGTAAATCTGCGCGGTGCCTGCCCGATCCTGCGGTTTGTTCCCGTTTCCCTTCACGCCGTCCGGCCTGTCCTCATAAATGGCTGCGTGGACGCGTTCATCCCGGTTTCCCTCCTTATAGTAAGTCACCTTGTCGGAGTAAATCTCAATGGCAACCGGGGCCGTCCGCACGTAGCCCCTCGGCGGCACCTCGCAGAGCACATACACACCGGCACCCAGCGGCTGGGGCGTTGTAAGATAGCCGGTGGTCTGCAGGCGGTACTCATTGGGAGCCATGTTGGTGTCTTCCTGCTTCATGGACACATCATTGATCGTTGAGAATGCCTCAAACTGGCCGACGTCATTTCCATGGACATCCGGCAGCACGATCTTGTCCTCCTCACGGCAGGCCGGGGTTCCGGCCCTGACGGTGCCGGAATATCTGGTCCCCACGCCGCCTCTCTTTAACGGTGTGATGTTCTCCGCGCCCATGGCCTTTAAAAACTCCTCACTGCCGGTCAGAAGGGTGTCTGTCTCATAAAAGAGGACGTCCCCGGTCGTTTCATCGCGGGAAGCCTTATAAATCATGAACAGGGCCCCGTCATGCAGGAGGTTTTCGTGGGTCTCGCTGTCCAGCTTTTCAATGCGCAGCTTTGCGGTGTAGAAGGTGTTGCGGAATTTTCCGTCCGCATAGCCCTTGAATCCGTCCTTGTCGTAGGTCTGTTCCTGCTCGGGCTCTGTAACTGTATACGGCACAAGCACCGGTGCATACAGGCCGTCGTATGCGGTCTGGACACCCTGCATGGCCGGGACATCCTTATAAACCGCTCCGGCCCCGTTGTCCGGCGTCTCCGCGGCGGCGTGCTCAAAACGGATGTTTTCCGCTTCTCCGGCCTGCTCGGAGACGGAAGCATAGTGGTACCGTTCCTCGATGGCATCTTTCCGGTACGATCCGCCTCCGTCCGCGGTAATCTCCTGGTTTCTGTCATCTGCAAAATAGTGGCTGTTCCCATTTGCCCCCTGTTCAGGCGTCAGCGGCCCGCCGTCCGCCTTATGGATGGGGTTGTAATAATCCTTTAACGGGTCAAACGTATCCTGGGTGATGGAAAAGCCATCGTATTCATAGCTCCCGCCGCTGTACCGGATCGTCCCGGTCAGCCTGTCCGGCTCCAGGCCGTACTTGTAGACCTCGAAATTCCCGTCGTGGTTGTGGGCGCGGATGACATACTGACGCTGGTCCCCGCCGTTTTTGTCCCATTCCTCACCGAAACGGATCAGATAGTTTTCCGCCTTTGCCTGGTCCGTCAGCGCCATGCCGGCGTCGTACTGATAGTGGGGATCCAGTGTCGCCACCGGATTGGTGTTCGTTCCGGCTTCGTAGACGGAGGGAACCTGGATTTCCTTCGGCCGGTCTGTCTTATAATGTTTATTCGCAAACTCCTTTGTCGGCTGTTGTTCTGCGACCACGTAGGTCCCGTAGGGCAGGTATGCGGACACTCCATAAAAGTACGTCCCGCTCTCATCACTGGCATTCAGTGTTGCCGGATCCGAATCCTCACCGCCGTCCGCCGCATCATCCCACGGGATTGCATAAATCTCATCCAGATCGTAGGCAAAGAACGGCGTCAGGTAATCATAGGCCTTTTTAAGCGCCTCGTGCAGTGCCTCGTCATAAATGTCCTCTGTGGTATTGTTTTCGGTTTCCTCCTTCTTTGCCTCGTCCTCGTTCTGGCCGTTGTGGCTCACCAGCTTCGCCGCCTCGTCATCCAGGTACCAGGTGATGGCAAACTGGCGCACCATGTCAGAGGCTTTTGCATTGCTGACTGCATGATCGGTGCGCTTTTTCTCATTGCCCAGCGGACGCCAGGAGGTATAGGTCTGGTTTTTATCGTCCCATTTATCCGTGTTGGCTACCCGGAGGGCGTCAAAAAACTTGTCATAGTTATAGTCCTGGACCGTGATCAGATCTTTCCCGCTTTCCACCTGCTTTTCGGTCAGCTCCAGGATGCGGGTATAGCCCTTGTTGGCTTCTGCGCGGATCTGATCGGTTTTCTCTGTATTTATGTTCATCCCTCTATAGCTGTAAAGCGCGGCATTCACCAGGACGCCGACACCGCCCGATGCGATATCCGTGCGGAACGGAATGCGCTGGGCCACGTTCTGGTCGAACGTCTCCGGGTCCTTATAATCTGCCAGGATGTTGTTTCCGTTTATGCTGGTCAGCGTGGAAGCGGTGTCATGCCGGACTTTCGTGAAGATCTTCGGCACGTTGACCTTTAAAACGTCCTTATCATCCCCGGTCATGGTTGCCGGGAAGGAAGAGTGCAGCAGCTCCTCATATGGGATCTCATTCCCGTTGCGGTCCAGCCAGATGACGGTTCCTTCCTCGTCCCGGTACAGGCGCTCCAGGTTGCTCTTTAAATACGCCTTGAACCGGAAGTCCGGGGCCTTATCTGTCTCCTCATAGCCGTAGGTGTTGTGGGCGTAACTTCCGTCCGGGCTGGTCTGGATATCCTTAACCACCTTGATTTTCTGACGGATCGCGCGCTCGTAGACCTGCTGCGGATTCTTACCCGTTCCGGCATCCTGGACGACGTTCTCCTGTCCCGGATAATTCAGGGAAACCAGCGCGATGTAGGTATCGTCCCCCACCAGGTTCATGTTCAGATAGTCAAGGTACGCCTTCGCCCGGGCCTTCTTCACGTGGACGTAGTAGCTGGCGCTGTTCATCACGTCGCCGGCAGAAAAGCCCGCACCCATCACTTCGGCATCCTCCGCGGAAAGGGTGACCTTTTTCTCCTTCAGCACGGCTTTAAACTCGATGGTCTGTTCTTTTCCGTCATTGGTCTGCGCCGCGCCGAACGAATCTGTATAGGCGGCCTCCACCGGAATCACGTATGTCCCGTCCTCCTGCCTTATGGCCTCAACCTTCACCCATTTCACATCCTCCACATCCTGGATCTGGGTCTGGGTGATTTCCCGGTATTCATACGCCTGGATGGGGCGGCCCTGGCTGTCATAGACCAGCTCGCCGGTTTTGTAGTACACGTTCTCGGTGACGGTTCTGGACATGAGATTGCCGTCTTCATCTGCGGCGGCATCCGTGATGAGCGTTGCACTCCCGATCACGGAAGAGCCGCTGACGCCCTCTTTATAGTCCTCATAGGTTCCGAATGCATTGTACGCCGGGTTATTGGAGTAGTCGGCATATATGTAGCGCGGCGGCTGGTCTGTATCCGCCGGAATATACGGAACTGCATGATAAATCACACTGTCATCCACCGGATCGCTTCCCAGCACCATGAAATTTTCCGAATTTCCGGACACGCCGGCATAGACGGAGAACACGTAGGCGTCGTCCGTTTCCTCCACCGCGTCGATCCCACCGTAGCTGTAAAACGCATTCCGGTCGTAGTAATCCAGAAGGGAGAGGATCGCGTCACTTACCTTTAACGGACTGCCGTCTGATTTCTGCTTCGCAACCTCGATCTTCTGGACCGGAGTGCCATACACGGTAAACGCCGCCGGCTCGCCCGGCGTCACACCGGACAGGCCGTAGGGGTCCGGATCGCCCTCACGGACGCCGCTGTCAAACACCCCGACGTAAATGCTGGAATAATCATAGCCGCCGGAAACTTCGGAACGGGGCGTTGCCTTGCCGTTTTTGCGCAAAGCCGCCTCCAGCTTGCCCTTCACATAGGCAAGCTGCGTCTCAGAAAATGCCTCATCCAGCATTTCCCGGTTTTCCTCCTCCGTCATCGTCCCCTCGGCTGCGTGCAATACCTCCAGGACCTTTTCCTCATCCAGCTGGCGCACCGGCACCTGCAGGAACCGGTTCGCCACGTAATTGATGGGGACCTCCTGCGTCATCATGGTTCCGTCTGCGTTGTATTTCGGGTACTGGTAATCATGTTCCGCAGTCACGTACTTCGGCGTGCCGTCCGGATTTATGACAGGGACCCGGTCATACACACCGGTCCCCGCCTCGACCTCGATCTGCTTTGTCCCGGTATCTTTCCGGTAAACGGTAACCCCCTCCGGAAGCCCGGTCAGGACGATATCGTAGGCCTGGTTCTTCGTATCCTTTGACTTTGCGGAGAAGAAGATCTCATTGGACCGCGCGCCGTTCCCGTCATCGGAGGTCTGTTCATCGGCAAACATCTGGCGCTCGATCACGGCGTACCCTTCGCCGTTTTCCGGGGCCTTCGCCCCCAGATCCTGGCCTGCGTTGGTAAGATCATTCTGCCGGTTGTTTACTGAAAGCTCATAGCCTTCTGAACGGCTTAACTCCTTCACGTAGTAATCGCCCATGAGAAGGGGGCGGCCGATCCAGCAGTTTCCGTTTTTGGACTCATTGTCATAGTAGGTGCGCTCATACTGGCCATCCTCCGTGTAATCGTCACAGGTGATATCCTCCGTGTAGAGGTTGCCCGGAGCCTGGGCAGCCCAGGCGTTTTCAATGATCGTCCCCGCTGCATAGTCATACTCATGGCCGGGGGCCTCCGTGTTCACCATGAAGGAGGCGTTTCCGTCCCGGTCAGTGGCTGCCACGGCGACCAGGTCATTGGCCTTATAGACGGTCCCCGTTTTTCCGTCCGGGTGCACCAGATCCGCTGCAGCAAACAGCCCGTAGACCGCGCCCTCCAGGGTGGTGTCGCCCTGGGTCTCGCCGTAGGCGTCAAACTCATTATTCTCCCCCTCTGCAAGGTCCAGGTCCTTTTTGTTGATGTGAATCTCGCCCTCGGTGCGGTGATCATAGACCCTCCAGGCATTTCCCTCGCCGTCGGCATCGTTGCAGTGGCTGTAGTTATCACCTGGGCCCGGCGTGATGGTTTCCCCCACGCTGGCGGACACAAGGGCCGTCTCATATGCCGGGGTGAAAAGATCCTGGGGCAGGCCGTCATCCGCCCCGCGCCCCTCCGGGCTGCGGAACGCCGATGCTTTCCGGCTCCACTGGAAACGGAGCTCCGATGCGGACGCCAGGAGGATTTCCCTGTCGTTGTCGTTGTCTTTGTCTTCGTCTTTCTCATCCTCGTTCTGGCTATCTTTCGACCCTTCATCCTTCATTCCTTCATTTCCTCCCGGTGCATGGTTTCCATCGTCTTTGCCGGCATCTGATGTGCTTGCCGTTGCAGGAGAGGCCTTTAATAACGGGAGCTCATAGTCCGAAATGTCCGCTTTTCCGGGAAACAGGTCGGGAAGCTTAAGACCGGAACCGGTTTCCGGACTTCCAGGAAACTCCTCCGGCCCGGAACCGCTGTTTTCTGTACCGGCAGGTCCCTGGCCTTTTCCGTCGGAAGTACCAGGGCCATTCAGAGCATCCTCCTCCAGTCCGGAAATTCCCAGCTCCTCCTCGATTTCCTCATACTCCACCATTTCTTCCATTTCTGCCTCGGAATCGCTGGCCGTCTTTACCGGGATTCCCGCGGCGGAGACGATCTCCTGCAGAACCACCCTTGATTTCTTGAACATCTTTTCCGGGATCACACGGGCTGTCGCAGCAGCAGCCGGTTCGCCAGCTGTTTCCAGTGCGGACTGCATGTATTTCACAGCACCTTCCATCGCCCGGTTAAATGCCGCCGTTACTCCGGCCTCCAGGGACTCTTTGTCGCTGTATTCCCCGGAAAAAGCAGCATTCGCACCGTTCTCTGAGGAATCTGTCGTGATAATCTCAATTGGGAGATCATCTGCATGGACATCATGGCGGATATAGCCGTCGCGCGCCTGGTACTCGCTGAATGCATAACTGTATTTCATGGCGATGAATTTATCATACGTGGCCTGGCAGTCTGCCTGGCATCCGGACTCCCGGTAGGACGTGGCGCCGTCCGGTTCCACCGTGTTTCCGCCGGACGGGGTTTCCCCTTCATTGCCGCCCGTGCCGGCAATCTCCTCGATGGCTCCCTGATCCACATCGGGCATCAGCCAGTGGAAATGCACGCCTTCAAAATCGCCGCCGGCTTTCTCTTCACAGGCGGCCGCACAGGCCAGCCAGGTTTTCGCCATTTCCCGGTTTTCCGCCTGGGCCGCATCGATCTCGCCCTGGTTTAACACCTCGCCGGTCTCCTCGTCCTCCTCCGGTTCCGGCACTGGGACAAAAACCGGAGCCGGATGGCCGTCACAGAAGGTTTTATCGTAATGATACCTGTGCTGGATGGTCTGGGAACCGTACCCGTTTTCATCGGTCACAAAAGATCCGACTTTGCGGAACCCATCCCAGAGCACGGGATTGTCCATGTAACCGCCGGCATATGGCTCCCCGCCTTCATAGAGCTGCACCGCGCCGTCACGCTCCTGGTTGACCTCATCCTTGTCATCGAAACGCTCAAACAGGGCAAACCTGGAGCCCTCCAGCGGTTCCCCGGTCTCATGGTCGTATTTATAAAGCTGGACGTTATAATTGCTTGTAAATTCCTCCTCATGGCGGAATACCTGGAAGGTGATGCCCGCATTCCCGGCAATGGGAGTAGGGGTACCGGCCAACGCGGCAAAATAGCGTAATGGCAGACCTTCCAGCTCCAGCCATACCAGCCGCTGGTGCACCCAGGTATTGCTGGTCGCCGGCGTTCCTCCCGTATGGGTACCGGAACACTGCACACACTCCCAGATCTGAAGGCAATCCTCAATCAGCTCTAATTCCGATGTATAACCACTCCCCCCTGACGCATAGGGCGTTCCGTCCACGTTAAATCGTACAAGGGCTTGGGACGGCTGAGGGTTCGGATTGGAAAATACGATACTCGTATCTGTTTTCGCATACGTCCAGCCATCTGTCGGTACCGGGCTATACGAAATCCCATTATCATTAGAAAACTCAATCGGCACGGTCCGAATAAAATCTGCATCCGCACCATTTGGATCAAACTGCAGCGTCATCGTATTTCTATCCACCTGAACCGCTGTCGCCGGCCCCATAGCATTGGCCAGAATAGAAGGAATCGGCTTTCCGCTGACAGAGGAGCCGCCGCTGCCGCCAGCAGAGAGGAGACCGCCCATCCGCATGTATTCCTCACTGTTGGCAGCTACAGTCTCAAGCCAGGGATATTTTGCCCGTGTACTTTCCAGGTAAATCAAGGATTTCAGATCTTCCTCGCTGACTGTTGAACTGATTTGCCTTTTTCCTTGAGCTACTGCAGCATTATTAATATTGAAAAGCACGGAATTAGCTTTTACGTCACCCAATGATGCTTTTATCGTCAGCATTGCCCAGAAAATATATCTTCTATCTTGTTCTGGGACATAGATTCCAGCTGTTGACGGTCTGTGGGCTTCATACATGTCCCCCTCTGCAGCGATACCGTAATAAGCCAGCCCGCCATGGTCTATACAGTAAAGCTTATGTCCCAGATTCGTGTCGCCATAGGCTGATGTCAGAACTGCCGTCGTTCCATCTGCCGCCCATACGTCTGAGACTGGTAAATAGGGGACGATTGTCATTACTCCCAGCATCACAGCCATTGAAAACGAGATAAGCCGTTTTGCTCCTCCCCTCAATCCTTTTAATAAGCTGTTCATTTTTCTCCTTCCTTTCCCATAAGAAAAGCCCCCAGCTAACAATCCTTTCAGATGCCAGTTGAAGGCTTTACATTTAATTTCCAAACAATTTTTGCATTTCCCGTTCGTACTCCTCCGCAGTGATCTCACCCGACGTCATCTTAAATGTCAATGCAAGACCCAATGATTGCGGGTCATCCGTAAGCCCCGCATCTGCCTCGTCAATCTCCGTCTGAACCTCATTTGCATAACGATTATATTCTGTCTCAAAATCTACTGGGTATGTTTTCCCATTGGATAAGAAAAATGGAGTTGAATCCGTCGGATCCGTTGCCAACCACTGATCTCCGATTTTGACCAGGCAAGCTTCATGCAGGAACGACGGTTCGTACGTTACACACTCCACACCGACATATTTACAAAGATTCGCAAATTCAGCTGCAAAATCTTTACATATTCCCTTTCCGTTTAACAATACACTGAAATGTGGAGTATCAATATCCAGCTCATAGCGGTTCCGGTTATCTGGACCGCAGCCATTTGAAATCCTGTCATGTACCATCTGCACCCTGGTAAGCTCGTCTGAATATATCCAGTCAAAGCTGCTGACAAATTTCCTAAGTTCCTGCAAAACCTCCACTGGATATGTGATCGGCTCCTTTAAAAAGTATTCCGGATCGGTGATCTCCGGATGCTCGTCTGCGAACACCGGGCCGCAGCCGAACGTTGTAACTGTGCCATCATTGGTCTCCCATGTCAGATTTTCTCCGTCTGTCCAGGTTCCTCCATTTACACCATTATTGTCTGCCAGCGCGGTCATTGAAACAGCCGCGGAAAAAATTCCGGCCAGAATAACCGGCAACCGTTGTTTTACTCTTTGCTTTTCCATTCATATTCCCCCTCATGTTTTATTTTCTGTTTGTAAACGACTATTGAAATTATGATAAATGATTTATTTTATAATATTTGTAACTCCTAAAACAAACCTTACGTCTGCCTTCTGCCTCCAGAAAGCACACCTAAAGCTTATTATCTCTATTGGGGCGGTGATCAGCCGCCCCAATAGAAGCCATGTCAACTTGAGCTCTCCTTTTTTCTATTCAGTTGTCAAGGTGCATCCGCCGGAATGTTTTATCCCGGCATCTCATCGCTTACATGAAAGACTTATGGGGTCATGGCTGTCTTTACCTGGACAGCTCCGTCAACAACCCACTCGCCATTTGCATTCACCGTAAAGCCGTCCGGCGTCACGGCGTTTTTATAGAGCCTTCCTCTGGTTCCATCGGATACTTCACCAAAGTAGTAGCAGCGGTACAGCCCGTCCGCGCCTGCGATCCAGTGCCAGCCCGTCAGCATATGGCCCAGGGTTCCGTCGGATACCGGCCAGAGATAGAACATATCCCCATTGGCATCCGTGAACCATCCTGTCACCATGTATCCGCTCTCGTCGAAGCGGAACCAGTCGGTGGAGGGCTGGCCACCCGCTGCATACGGATTGTGAATGTAGGCCCACTCATTGGCGTAGGTGCGCCCCTGGCCGGTAAACAGCCATTTCCCCGCGCCATCCTGGATCCAGGTTCCGGTCACGGATCCGGCAGGTCCGCCGGCAACAAACGAAGAGGTGCTTCCGCCCGGTGTCACTCCGCTGCTGGAGCTTCCGCCGCCGCCACCGCCGCCTCCGGATGAGCCTCCGCCTCCGGAACTGCCGCCGGAATAGGTGTTGTCCACCAGCTTAAATGCCAGCTTTACAGGGATCCGGTCAGTCATGCTTCCATCAGAAGCGGAGACGGAGATCACGGCTTCTGCCTCGCCCTCGTAAGGCGATTTCTCCATGGCCTTTTTAATCCAGTCCGCAGTAATAGTCCCGTCCTGACCGGTAATAACCGGCGTCACCGTTCCGTCCGCAGCCACTGTGAGAACAGACGGGTCACTGCTCGCCCATTTCTTCGCCAGCCCCTCCTTGTCCGAATAGATCGCTGCCTGGAACTTCTTCGGCTCATTGCCTGTCCAGGTGAGTACCGGGCTGGACCTGCGGCCGGTTTTTGTAAGCACCAGGTCAAAGGTCTCTGTCTCCCGGTCTGCCTCGATGGCGTTGGCATGGAATGCCAGTGTCACCTGGCAGGATGCCCGCTTTCCTCCGTCCCTGGTCTCTGCGGTTACCGTCACTGTCTTTTCCGCCTGGTAAGGGGCCTGTTTTAAAGCGTCCCTGATCCATGCAGCGTTTTCATTCACTGTCAGGGCACCGTTTTCCACCGTGAGGGCGTCCTCATCCGAGCTGGACCACACCACGGTGCGGTCATAAGGCTTATGTCCGTCGTTCTCCGCGATGTCCGGGAGCACGGTGGCCGTCAGTGTATCCCTGCGGCCAAAGCCGGTTTTGGATTTGAGCTCCGAGTCAGTATCCCCGGTAAAGCTGTAAACCAGATCGTAGTCAAGGGCGGTCCTGTTTAACTCAATCCCTTCCGGATGAATGACGGTCTGGTCGTCCGTCCGGAAATTGATCGTCACTTCACACTTTGCGCTGACGACACCATGGGTCTGGTCCTCCGAGGTCGCCGTCACGGTCTCCGTGACACTGCCGGCCCCCTCCAGCTTCAGATATCCGCCGTCCGCCGTTTTCTTCGTGTTGTCCGCATTGATGATGTTCTGCAGCCATGCCGGGTTATTCTTTCCCGCTGCATCATACACAACCTCCACCGCGCAGCTCTGCTTATTCGTCCCCGCGGGCGTCAGTGTGATGATCTTCCCGGCCTCTGTATCCGCCCATGTCACATTTTTATAAAACGGCTGGGACGGGTTCAGGCTGGCATCCAGGCTGACGGGCTCCGTGACAATGTAGGTTTCCTCCGGGTTCTTCCGGTCGCCGGTCAGCTTCCTCACCACATCGAAGGTGATCTGGTTCTGGTTGAGCACCAGGCCCTCCACCCGGACCGTCGTCTGGTCCAGGATCTGGAAAGTCACATCCACCTTACAGGTACCTGTAACCGCCTTATTGTCCACGCTGGTGGAAGGATTCGTCGCCGCGGTAACCACTGCGGTATCCGTATAGACCGTATTCCGGATGGCCTGCTCATAGTTTCCGTCCGCCTGGGCCTTTACTTCCCGGTTTATGATCTCCTGGATGAAGCTGGAGCCCAGGTTGGGAATCACCTTTGCATCCTTTGTCGTGTAACCGCCGGCCCAGCCGTCCTCAAAATGCAGCAGGTCCGTATCATCGATGGACCAGACCACTGTTTTATCCGCAGACGAACCTTCTCCGTTATGTTCCGCATGGATAGACGCCGGGAGAACCTGCACCGACACATCCTGCTTTCCGTTTATGTACCTGGCAATCAGCGTTCCCTTTTCATCCCTTACCTCCGTCTTGATCTGCGGATGTTTCCGGTCCCCGGTGCGGGTCTGTGTCACGGAAATCCTCGTCTGTGCCGGCTCCATGGAAAGCTCCGTCGTCACCTTCACGTACTCCGCGTTGAGCTCCGTGTCCGCCTCCGGCATCTCAAACGAGTAGGTTCCCCCGTTTATGTAGGTCATGGGCTGCGGGTCGCTGTCCTCATCCGTGTACGTGGGCGGCTTCACCTTCCCGTCCTCATTTTCATCGTAGACCATCTGATAGCGGTTCCCGCCTGTATTTTTCGCCGCGGTCGTCACCGTCACCGTGCATCCGGGAGCGATGGCGGACGGGTTGTCCTTATCGATCTGCCGGTAATAGGAGTTGTTGGTCGCGGAGAGGGCCGTGAGAGTGGCCACGTCCGTGTCATAGGTCCCGTTGGCGTTTTTCGTGTCGATCCGGGGGATGGACACCAGATAGCCGCGGACCGGTTCCCCCTGGTTTCCCGGTGCGAAATGGTCGATCTTGAAATCCTCGCCTTCTGCATAGTCAATGGTCAGGGTCTTGCCCAGCTTCTGGGTGATGATGTACTGGATTCCATCCTCCAGCTCCTCATAGAAATACCGCCCGCCACAGTCCTCCTCCCTGGTGCCTGCCACCTGGACATATTTTTTCTCATAATCCATGTAGTAGCCGATGTGGGCATCCATGGTCCATGTATTATCGTCCGCAATCCCGGAGCCGACCAGCGTTTTCGCCTGGGCATCATCCCCCACATACAGGTAGGAGAGGTTGTCATTCTTTTCCGTCCCGTAACTGAAGCCGTTCCTCGCCTCCCTGGTTCCGATCACGCTTCCCTCATGGGAGGCCGCCCCGTTGTTGGTCCGGCTGATCTCACCGGCCATCCGCGCCACGACAATGTCCCCCGATTCATACAGGCCGGTAATTCCTCCGGCTGCTTTCGTCCGGTTGCCCCCGATGGTTCCCGACACATAGGAGTTATAAATATCCGCGTTGTTCTGCCGTCCGGCAATGCCTCCCACGTAGCCCTTGCCCTGGATCCGGCTGCTGTCGCCGTCGTAGGTCAGCACGGTGACATCCACCAGGTCTGCCTTCTGGACATTTCCGGCAATCCCGCCGGCAAAGCCCTGGACACCCTCGGAATTGACCGTCACACCGTCCGCAATGCAGTTCTCGATCACCGCCCGGGAAGATCCGCCGGTGATCTCGCCGGCGATTCCCCCGGCGTCACCTTCAGCATAGACCGGCCCGCTCACGGTCACGTTGTATATAATGGAATTTCCTTTCATGCAGCCGGCCAGCAGTCCGATATTATCCGCACCGGACACCTCGTCCGCTTCCAGATTTAAGTTCTTTATCGTAGCATCCTCAATGAATCCGAACAGCCCCAGATAGGAGTAGTCATAATCATTTTTTGTAAATTTAAGTCCGGAGATTGTGTTCCCTGCGCCGTCAAACGTCCCCTTAAAGGCCGTTTTCGGAGCCCCGCTTAAATCCGCCTTGTTTTTATACCATCCGATCGGGTTCCAGTTGCCGCCGTTTAGGACCAGATCCCCGATATCAATGTCGGCCCGGAGCTCAAAATATTCGCCGTCGAAGCTTTCTCCCTGGGCCACTGCCTCCGAGAGTCCCATCAGCTCCGCCAGGGACGTGATCGCATAGGGGCCTTCCTCGCTCCCGTCGCCGTCCCAGTCCATCTTGGTGCCGGACCATTCATCCCAGAGATCCCCGGTCGCCGCGCTGAGAAGAGCGATGGAGAAACCGGCATACTTCTCATAGGCCCTTAAAAACCGTTCCTCATTGGCCTCCATCCATGCAAGGAAGGCTTTTCCGTCCTCACTCTCCACATCTGACAAAAGCTCAGACACCAGCTCCCATAATTCCTCAAACTCCACATGGTCAAAGAACCACTTCGTGAACCCGCTGCTCCCGATCTCCGGCATATCCTCCAGATCGAACTCTTTGTCGGCGTCGTTGGATGTCGATGTTTTTACGGGATCCTTTTCTTTCTCTGCATCATTGGATGTTGCCCTGGGTACCTTCCCCCCGGAAGATATGCCCGTTTCATCGCCTGTCCTGGCATCCGCAAACGCCGGAACCGCATTTCCCAGTGCCATGGCGGCAATCAGCGCCCAGATCGCTGGTTTCTTTGCCTTTTGCAGCTTTCTCTTAATCATCGTTTCCTCCTTAATCCTGCGGCATGGTAAATGCCGGTCTTATACCATACACGGTTGTGGTATCCAGTTCCTCCTCCCCGGTCCCGCCTTCCGGCTTTACCGCGGCAGGATGGATGTTTCCGTTGACCAGATCCACCACATACGCATAGCCTGTGTCATAATCGTCCCGGTTTCCCATGGGACTCCTGAGCCAGTACCCCTTCGAGTACGCCGAATACTGTGAGTCCGGGTTTTCTTCCTCCGAACCGTCAAATTTCCAGAGATATTCCCTGTATTCCATGGCTTCATCCACCGAGAGGATGAACACCCGCTCTGTCAGCTGCTGGTCCCCGATGTAGCAGGCACGGATATCGTTGCTGTCAAAGCCGGAATACTCCTTCTCCGCCGTGCTCCCCGTAAAGGCATAGTCCACGCCGATGCGGATGGGCTCCGTGTTGAAGAAATTTTCCTCCGATTCCCCCAGCCACTGCCGAATCCTGGAATACTTGTAATCGTTGCTGTCCCCGAAGCTCACAACAGGTCCGGGAGTGAATATGTACTGGTGGCTCCCGTCATCCGTCTCCTCCAGCTCATAGTCCGAGCCGTAGTTGGCCGGGATCACCGTTTCCGCCAGAAACAGCGCCGCCTGCCGGTGGTTCGCGTCTCCGTCCGAGTAGTTCTGATCGATGCAGCGGAACATATAGATTTCACCGTCAATTTCCCTGGCCTGGACATCCCCGGTGTTCCAGTGGATCCGGTCGGGCTGGCCAGCGTCCGGAATCTCCAGCACAATGGTCGGACGGATCCCGTAGTCTGTTGCCGACGCATCCTGCCAGGAATACGAGCCGTCCGCCGATACGCCCAGCACCTGCCCATTTTCACTATCGCGAAGCAGGAAATCTGCCCCTGTCACGCGCTCCCGATACTGTTCGTACTCCTCCCTGGAAAGGCTGAACGCATAGGCGGTTCCGCTGGTTCCGGTGATTTCCGTTCCCAGTATTCCGGTTTTGATGGAAAACCCATTCTGGAACCCGTCGCGGAAATATCTGAACACGTTGCTGTCCCCGTATTCTGTCCCGCCATATCCGCCAAACATTTCCAGCGGCACCGTCTGATCCGCCAGGTACAGCATCCCGCCGCCATACTCCTCGCTGATGCAGGTAAATGTAAGCTCCTTTCCATTAAGCTCTGTCCGGATCCCGTCGCCCGTGTGCTGCAGGAACGCCCTCCTCCCGCAGCGGTCACAGATGGAATCCCGGTTCTGGTCCGTATGCCCCAGCGGGGCCGTCGTCACTTCCCGTTCATCGCCGCATCTTTCACATACATACAGCACGGCTCCCTTTCCCAGGCATGACGCATCATTTTCCCTCTTTATGTCCCAGCTGTGGGTGCAGCCTTCCCTGGAAAATTTTCTCCAGACTCCCATCCGGGCGATATAGTAGGTGTCTGTCCCGATGTGTATGACTTCCTCAAGAAGATTGGAATATCCCGCCCCGTCGCCGAACCATTCTGCCAGTGTCTTCCCGTTGGGGACGAAATTTTTCCCGACCACATAGAAGGTCCGCGGTCTGGTGTCGTTTATCTGGTTCGCGATGCTTCGCACGCGCACGTCATTCTTTGCCTGGTCCGTCACAATAAAACGGCTGTCCGGGATTTTTTCCGGCTCCTCCCCGGTGATTTCCGCCTCGTACTGCCGGGCCTGTTCCAGATACGACTGAAGAAGTTCCTTCATTCCTTCCTCCGGATCGGTCTCCTCCGGAAGATCCCCGGCTCTCACGAACTCAATGTATTCGATGGCCTGCCCCGGACCATAAATCACCCGTTCCACCGGCGGCGTCTCCGTGCTCTCCCAGACGGAATCATCCGTCCGGATGGTTTCCGGGAAATTGATGGTCAGTATTCCCTCGTCCTGTATCGTTCCCGACTGGGACGGCCACAGCCTCATCGCACGATCCTCCCGGTCAACAAAATGGACCTGCCATTTTACCTTCTGAGTCTCTGAAGGTGATGCAATTGCAATGTACTCGTAATAAATTTTCTGCACCGTTTTGTCGGAGAGAAGCTTAAACTCCTCCCGCTGGTCCGGACAGACCGCATACCCCTCGATATCAGCCGCCGGTATCTCGATCACGGTTCCCTTTTCTGCCTGCCCCACCTCTGCCGCCAGGACAGTCTTCGTGTCGATATCGATGTATTCTATCCTGTAGCTTAAGAGCCTCGCCGTATCCAAATCCGAAGCCGTTTCCTGTTCCAGCTTCTCAAAATAGACCCGGAAGACCATTTCCTCCCGCTCAAGCACCGCCGAAAGCGGCTGTCCGCTCTTCAGTTCATAGCCGGGAACCGTGTACTCGCTGAAAGAAACCGTTTCCCCGATCATACCGTTTGCATGGATTTCCTTAAGTGCAGGTCCCAATTCATCTGCCAGAATTACTGTGTATGTAACCTGCGTAGTCGAAGGTCCACTGGAATCCAGGTGTTCTTCGGAGCTGCTGTGGTTACCGCTTCCAGAACCGCCGCTCCCGGCACTTCCGCCCGATTTCTGTAAAACATTCCCGCCGGAGCGCTCCCCGGCCACCGGCACATTTCTCACCTGCACCGCTCCGTCCACCGTCCAGGCTCCGTTTCGGTCCACCGTATACCCGTCCGGCGTCACCGTGTCCGCGTACATCCAGCCCGACGCGTCGAAGGCATAGCACTCCGCAGCGCCGTCCCGGTTCCCGTCAATCCAGTGCCATGCCACGGTCTCCTCCCCGGACGCCGCATACCACTGGGAATCGTCGTCGCTGAGCGAATACCACCACCCGGAATTTCGCCCGTCCTCTGTTCCCGGCGTCCCGCTCCGGATCCATCCGGCCGCAGAAACCGCCTCCGCCGGCAGCGCGGAAAACAGCAGGCAAGCCGTCAGTGCTCCCGCAATTTTCTGAAACATTTTATTCAACCATATACCCCGCCTTTCTTTTCCTCCGGTTCTTTCGTCCCGGACGTCTTAAAAGCCCACATTAAAAACCTGAAAACAAGGGAAAATCAAGATAACAGAAACATCAAAAAAGATTTCAAAGACAATAATAGATAAAAATAATCCGCCGAATTAAAATATGTATCACAGCATGAAACAAAACACCTCCACCTTAAAAACTCTCAGCTTAAACTTCCATGGAAAATCATTTGATAAGCCAAAATAAAGATAAAAACTAAAAATGCAAGAAACCGGCGGACTCGAATCACCGCCGAAACAGAACTTAGAACTGTTGATTTTTATAATATATGAACGCCGGTCAAATGTCAAGACGGCATTTCAAAACTAACTTAAAAATTTTTCGCATATAGTCCGTTTCCTCTGAAAAACAACATGAATTTTCGCATAAAACTTCTTGTATAATTTATTATCCACTTATGGATAATATCCAAAATTCGCATTCTGTTTTTTAATAGATATAGGAGGTAAAAATCTATGATCACATACGACAAATTATGGGAAACTATGAAGGAGAAGCAGATCTCCCAATACAGACTGATCCGTTATTACGGCGTCAGTGCCGGACAACTGGGAAGACTTAAGAAAAATATGTACGTCTCCACCCACACCGTCGAAATGCTATGCGATATTCTGGAATGCCGGGTGGAGGATGTTCTCGAGTATCGGCCGGACAAGCCTGCCGACAAGGAAACGGATTCTGACGACACGAAAGAAAAGGAAACGAACGCGGCAAGCGGCAAAAGCGGCGGAGATTTTGTGCAGTAATTCTTTTCAACAGAGAATTTCGTTTATGGCTAATATTCAAAAAATTACCTCCTGCCTTTTAATAGAGACGGGAGGTAAAAATATATGATTACGTATGACAAACTGTGGGAAACCATGAAAAAGAAACAGGTCACCCAATACCGGATGATTTCCTACTACGGCGTCAGCGCCGGCCAGCTGGGACGCCTGAAGAAAAATAACTATGTTTCCACCCACACCATCGAAATACTCTGCGATATTCTGGAATGCCGGGTGGAGGATGTTTTTGAGTATCGGCCGGACAAGTCTGCAGGCAAGGAAAACCATTCTGCCAACACGAAAGAAAAGGAGGTAAAAGCAAAACAAGGGGAAAACGTCGCAAAAAAGCCGCAAAAAACCACAGAAAAGGCAGTGACACGAAAATAAATCATAAATAGAATTTTCTATTCGCAGACAGCGGGCAGTCCGGACACTGCCTCGCTGTCTGCGGGAAAGAAAGCGGTTCACTTATGCCATTCCCTGCGCCTTTTTCGCATTCATCACCAGCATCTGCAGACGGTTTTCAATATTCGCAAAACTCATATCCGGGTCGTAATCCAGCGGCAGAATCTGCACATCCGGGTACCACTCCTTTAACTTCCTGGTGATCCCGCGCCCCACCACGTGGTTCGGCAGACAGCCGAAGGGCTGAAGAATCAGGAAAAACTGACATCCGTGCTTTGCGTGATGCACGATCTCCCCCGGAATCAGCACGCCCTCGCCCGCGTCAAAGGTGTGATGGATGATCGGATCACTGCCCTTCACCAATTCCTCCATGCGGCAGGCCCGCTCGTAGAGCGGATGCGACCTGGCGATCCGGTCCGTCACGTCGTGGGCCCGGTCAAACAGCCAGTTGGCCGTCCGGTACCAGACCTTTTTTCCCAGATTCTGCTTCAGATGATATTCCCGGATCTGCGCATCCTGATAAAAATACGTCTTTCTCAGCACATCCGTCATCCGCGCCTCGATGACCTCAAACCCGTTTTTCTCCAGGTAATCCTCTATGTAGTGGTTGGCTCCCGGATGGAAATTCAGCAGATATTCCCCCACGATCAGCACCCGCGGCTTAAGCTGCGAGCGGTCGTAGGGCACTGTCTTCATCACCTCGACAGCCCTCTTAAATCCTTTCCCCGCCCCGGAAATGCCTCCGGTTTTAAGCCCGTCAACCACCAGGTCCATGGCCCTCTCAAACGCCGCGTTGGCACTTCCCTCCGCCAGCTCATAGGGCCGGATCTTCCTGAGAAGCTCCTCCAGCGCATCGATCATGGGCAGGGCAAAGGCGATCCTGGCCGCCGACAGCATGTTCATCTTAAATCCGGGATGCAGGCCATGGCTGTCCGCGTCATCGTTGGTCAGAATCGGCACATGGGAATACCCCGCGTCGTCCAGCGCCTTGCGAAGCAGCGCGCCGTAGTGGGTCAGACGGCAGTCGCCCACGTATTTTCCCATGCCGATGGCCGTCTCGTTCTCGTCATACTTTCCGCTTCTTAAGGCCGCCAGTGCCTCACCGATCACCACCTGCGCCGGGAAACAGATATCGTTGTGCACATACTGCTTTCCCAGACGGATGGCCTCCTCGCCGCCCACCTCCAGCGGAACCGCGCGGACGCCCTGGGTGCACAGGGCCGCCGACATGACGCGGCAGAACGCGTGGGAAGTGTTGGGAACCAGCACCACCCGCTCCTTTCTGCTCTCCTTCGTATACTTCACCGGATAGGGCTCGCCCAGCTCACAGATCTCACGGTGTCCGCCCTTCTCCCGCCGCATGGACACCGTCTCCAGAAATGACCGCACGCGGATGCCCAGAGGCCCCTGCACATCGCTCTCGTCCAGCTTTAAAATCAACGGCGTTTTCCCGGAAATCTCCTTCATCAGACGCACAATTTCATCCGACAGATAGGCGTCGTGGCCGCAGCCAAAGCTCACCATCTGCACGTACTCCAGATGGTCGTCCCGGGCCGCCAGAATGGCCGACGAGAGCATCCGGGCGTGGAAATTGTTCACGATATCCAGGCGGCTTTTCTTTAAATCCGTCTCGTTCACCTCCGGCAGGGAATCCGCCGTCAGCACAGGAATCCCCGCCCTTGTAAACAGCTTCGGAAGGTCGTGGCTCACCAGCACATCGTTCTGGTACGGGCGCGAGGCCAGCACAACCGCAAATTTCCCCTCACGCCTTACCATATCCAGCACCGCCTCGCCGCCCCGCTTCAATACTCTCTCAAAGGTCTCCTGGGCCGCATCGCCCGCCCCGATGGCCGCCAGCGTCTCCTCCTCCGGAACACCGAAGGTCTCCGCCATATAATGGGAGAGCTGACGATTCCTGTCCTCCTTCGTGTACCAGTGAAACAGCGGCGCATCGAAGGGAATCCCCCACCGCTTTTCCGGATCATCGGAGTTCCGGATGACAATGGGATAGCCCTTCACCACCGCACACATGGATTCGCTGGTCTCCTCGCCGTTCTCCGTGGGAACCGTGGTGACGGATGGCATAAAAATCCGGTCCACCCCGTGCTTCGCCAGATTCCGGATGTGCCCGTGCACCAGCTTGGCAGGGAAACACACCGTGTCTGAGGTCACCGCCGAAAGCCCGCTCTCGTACAGTTCCCGGCTGCTGCGGTCGGAAATGCGCACCCTGTACCCCAGCGCCCGCCAGAACGTATTCCAGAACGGCATCGTATCCCAGAAAGCCAGCACCCGCGGAAGGCCGATGGTCAGCCCCCTGTCCGTCTTCGGCGCCGGGAAATCATACTGTCTGAACAGAAGCTTCGCCCTGAGATCGAACAGATCCGGCACCGAGGCCGTCTGCGACTGCTTCTCCTTAAGCGCCCGGTTTACCGCCGCATCCTGCGGATCCCCCACCACCTCGCCCTTCTCGCAGCGGTTGTTGGTCACCCAGGAATTTCCGTTGGAAAACTTCACAATGGTCCGGCGGCAGTGATTGGTGCAGAACGGACACGGCGAGTCCGCCCGCTGCTCATAGGAAAACCGGTCCAGATCTTCCAGCGTCCAGGACTTCTCCTCCTCCCGGCTCTTCGCATGCTTCTCTTTCGCGATCAGCGCCGCGCCGATGGCTCCCATAACGCCGGGATAAGGCGCGCGCACCACAGGCCGTCCCACATACTCCTCCATGGCGCGAAGCACCGCATCATTCTCAAAGGTGCCGCCCTGGACCACGATCTTCTCTCCCAGAGAATCCAGGTTCGACACGCGGATCACCTTCGTGAACACGTTCTCAATAATGGAACGGCACAGGCCCGCCATGATGTCCTCCGCGGTCCGCCCGTTTCTCTGCTCCGTGATAATGCTGCTGTTCATGAACACCGTGCAGCGGCTTCCCAGCACCGCCGGCTTCTTCGACGCAAACGCAGTCTCACCGATTTTCTCCGTCGGAATATGTAAGGAGGCGGCAAAATTTTCCAGAAACGACCCGCACCCCGATGAGCAGGCCTCGTTGAGCAGAATGTTCGTGATGACGCCGTTCTCCAGCCAGATGGCCTTCATGTCCTGGCCGCCGATATCCAGAATAAACGACGCGTCCTTCACGTACTTGTCGGCCGCCCTGGCGTGGGCCACCGTCTCCACGGTGTGATACGGAATCCCGAAGGCCTTCGCAAACAGCATCTCCCCGTACCCCGTAGTGCCGGCCGCCAGAATCTCAAGGCTGGCCCCGGCTGCGCGGTATCGCTCCCGCATCCCGACGAGCGCCCGCTTCGCCACCTGCAGCGGATCACCCTCGTTGGCCGCATAGAAAGAGTCCAGAATCCCCTCGTCCTCGCCGATCAACACAAATTTGGTGGTCGTGCTTCCTGCGTCGATGCCCAGATATCCTCTCACCGTCTGCCCCGGCTCCGGCCGGTTCCACCGGATGCATTTCTTCTCGTGGGCCCGCAGAAACGTCTCCTTCTCCTCTTCCGAGCAGAAAAACGGCCTGCCGTCCCCGGACTCCGTCTCGTCCCTTCTCCGCTTCGCCTCCGCCAGCTTCCCGGCAATCTCCGCGCGGTCTGCCGGTTCGCTGTCCGGGAACATGGTCTTAAGCGCCAGAGCCGCCCCCAGCGCCACCATGAGCTCCGCGTTTTCCGGCACGATCATATCCGCCTCCCCAAGCCCCAGACGCTCCGCAAACACACGGACCAGCACCGGGTTGAAGGTCAGCGGTCCGCCCTCAAAGGCCACCGGCCGCAGGATCTCCAGTCCCTGGGCCAGACCCCCGATGGTCTGCTTGGCGATGGCGTGGAACGCCGACAATGCCAGATCCTCCTTCGCCGCCCCCTGGTTTAAGAGAGGCTGAATATCCGTCTTCGCGTAGACGCCGCACCTTCCGGAAATGTCATAGACATGCCCGCCTCGCTCTGCCAGCGCATTGAACTCCTCCACCGGCACCTTTAAAACCGCGGCGATCTCGTCGATAAAGGCCCCGGTTCCCCCGGCGCAGCTTCCGTTCATCCGCATGTCCGCCACGCTCTGAACGCCGTTTTCATCCGCCTCGCGGAAAAAGATCATCTTCGCATCCTGTCCGCCCAGCTCGATGGCCGTGCCCACACGGGCATAGCGGCTCTGCAGGGCGATGGCATTGGCCGTCACCTCCTGGACAAAAGGAATGCCGAGAAGCTCTGCCGCCGTACTGGCTCCGGAGCCGGTGAGACAGAGCCGCACGCGGCATCCCGGAAACCGGTCATAAAACTCGTTCAGCCGGTCGATAATGCTCTGAAGCTGATCCGCGTGATGGCGCTCATAGCTGGAAAATATAATCTTTTTCTGCGCATCGTCCCAGGCCACAATCTTTGTCGTCGTCGAGCCCACGTCGATGCCCGCTAAAATCTCTTTCCCATATTCCCCGCCTGCACGCCTGTTTTCCATCTGTTCCAACCGTCTGCCTCCTGCTTTCCTCTTGCATATAAGTCACGATGCCTCTATTCCAACGTAGTATTATATACCTGATCATCTGCAAAGGGCTGTAAAAATTTTGTTAGCTTTTGTCGATTGGAACCATCAATGAATCATGCCGCACGGACCGCCGTCTTAAAGACCTTTCGCCGTATGACAAAATATACAATAAGCACCGCCGCGCCTGTCAGCACCCAGGAGATCGGATACGCCCGCATCAGCGTATCGAAGCCGGGCGCCATCCGGCACACCGTATAAATCCAGACGATTCTGAACACACAGGTTCCAAATACCGTGAGAATCGCAGGGATCATGGAAAATCCCATACCGCGCAGCGCAGCGCCGCTGATCTCGTAGGAGGACTCGATGCAGCAGAACACCAGCACCACCGTCATCCTCTCCACGGCGTACTCCGCCACCGCCGCCTCCGAGGTAAACAGGGAAGCAAAAAACAGCTTATCCGACGCAAACAGAAGTCCCAGAAGCCCCGAACACAGAAACGCGGAGATCATGCTGAGCCTGAATATCTGCCTGCAGCGGTCATACCGCCTGGCGCCGAAATTCTGGCTGGTAAATGTGACCGTGGTCTGGTTAAAAGCCGCGATCACGAAATATGTAAAATATTCATAGTTTAACGCCACCGCGGAGCCCGCCACGGCATCGGAGCCGAACCCGTTGAGCGCCGTCTGGATGAACACGTTGGACAGGGAGAACACCATACTCTGGAGTCCCGCCGGCAGTCCCACGCGCATGATCCGCAAAAGATGCAGCTTTGCGATCCTGCACTCCTTGACAGAGAAGCGCAGCGGCCCCTCCTCATGCATCAGAAAATACATGACCATGCCGGAGCTGACCACGTTGGACATCACCGTACCGATGGCCACTCCTGCCACGCCCAGATGGAACACAATGACCAGAACCAGGTTTAAAATCGTGTTGATCACACCCGCGAGAATTAGGCAGATCAGAGGCCGTCTCGTGTCCCCCACGCTGCGCAGCACCGCCGCTCCGAAATTGTAAAGCATGATGAACGGCGTTCCCAGGAAGTAGATGCGCAGATACAAAACCGCATACTCCATCACGTCCGCCGGCGTGTCCATAAACGTCAGAATGGGTCTGGCAATGACCATGCCGAGCACCAGAAGGGCAAACCCGCAGATCACCGCCAGCATGATGGAGGTGTGAACGGCAGTCCTCACCTTGTCAAACCGCTGTTTTCCAATAAATGTGGCGATCACCACGTTGGTTCCCACGGAAATTCCCACGAACAGATTGATTAACAGGTTGATGACCGGGCCGTTGCAGCCCACGGCTGCCTGGGCCTGGCTGCTGGCAAAATGCCCCACCACGGCCACATCCACCGAGTTGAAAAGCTGCTGCAGAATGCTGCTGAGCGCCAGCGGCAGCGCAAACACCCACAGTTTCCCCAAAAGGGGACCGTTTAACATGTCGATCTGATTCGATCCAGACGTCTTAGAACGACTCATTTCATATCCTCCCTCCGGGCAGGACGATATCAGCCACGTCCTCCGCCCTTATGAACTCCCCGCTCTCCATGACGAGACCTCTTCCCGTCCCGTCCACCTTTCTGACTCTCCCCACGGCCGTCAGATACTCCCCTCCGGCCTTTTTTTCGTCCGCTTTAAAATACGTGATCTCCACCTGCGGCCGCTCGCTTAAGGGCTTCTCCATGCCCGCGAGAATGAGCGCAAACCGGCCGTCCAGTTCTTCCTTCCGGCTCTCGTCCAGCACCGCAAAGGCCTCCGTCACCCGCTCCGTCTCCGCCACCGCTTCCTTGTGGCCGCTCAGCGCCGCAAACGGCGCAAACTGGGCCGCACGGTCATGGCGGGACATGTGCGGATGCGTCCGGGACACGTGATGCGGCAATTCCAGCATGTCATTATAGCGCTTCCTGTCATCGCTGTCCAGCATAAAGCCGCCGCGCTGGGACAAGCTTCCTCTTTTTTCCGTTTCCGGCGTTTTCCGCTCTGTCATCCCGGTATCCTCCTCCTGCACCTGTATCTACGCACGGTGGCCGCCGATCTGGCCGTTCCTGTCCCTGGCCGTGGCGCCCTCCTCCAGATTGAATCCCTTCAGAATCGCATTCTTTCCAAACTTTTTCTTGATATCCAGCATGGCCTGCTGCATCTTATTCTCCCGCAGCAGTTCCGTCTGCTCCCGCTCCCGCTCGGCATCCCGCGCCGCATAGTCCGTGAACAGATCCATCTGCTCAAAAGGCTCTGGCTCCTTCATCCGGCTTATGGGAACCACATGGGCAGCCACCAGATTCAGCCTTCTTATGAGCAGCTTCTCGTCCACGATCTGCCGGTAGAGCCGCATGGCGGCCTCGGTGATGATCCGCCCCGACGAGGTCTGCCGCTCCAGATGGATGGAGCCGTGGGCGTGCTTCGGGATGCGGCGGCCGTACCGGTCCACCGTCACCTCGCCCTTATAGGCTTTCTTCCGCTCCGGATCCGTCAGATTCTCGATGTCGTAGCCCACGGTCAGAACCACCTGGTCCGCCACCATCCCCTTATCCACCAGATCCAGTGCCAGCATGTCCGCCATCTCCCGCACCACCAGCGCGGCCTTCTCATAATCGTAGGGACAGGTGAGCACCTGCCCCGAGCCCATGCTGCGGTCCTCCGGCACGTAGGCCTTGATATCCGCGATGGTACAGGGCTCCCAGCCCCAGGCGTGATCGATGAGGAGCTCCGCGTTGACGCCGAACATCTTATAGAGCAGATCTTCATTGTAGAAATCCCCCGGCCCGCCCAGGGAACAGCGGGCCACGTCGCCCATGGTATACATGCCGTACTCCGCCAGCTTCTTCGCGTAACCGCGCCCCACCCGCCAGAAATCTGTGATGGGCTGATGCGTCCACAGCAGCCTGCGGTAAGCCATCTCATCCAGGTGCGCGATGCGCACGCCGTTCCGGTCCGGCTGGATGTGCTTGGACATGATATCCAGCGCGATCTTGCACAGGTACATATTGGGCCCGATGCCCGCCGTGGATGTGATGCCTGTGGTATTCAGAACGTCCAGAATGATCTTCATGGCCAGCTGCCTGGCCGTCAGCCCGTAGGTCCCCAGATACTCTGTCACGTCCATGAACACCTCGTCGATGGAGTAGACGTGAATGTCCTCCGGGGCAATATATTTCAGATATATGTCGTACACCTTCATGCTGTATTCCATATAATAGGCCATCCGGGGCGGCGCGACGATATAGTCGATGGCAAGCTCCGGATGCGCCGCAAGCTCCCGCGCATCGGAGGAAGTACCGGAAAATTCTCCGCCTGGAACATCCGCCAGCCGCCTGGCGTTGGCCTCCCTCACCTTCTGCACCACCTCAAAGAGCCTGGGCCTGCCCGGAATCCCGTGGGCCTTGAGGGACGGAGTCACGGCCAGACAGATGGTCTTATCCGTCCTCCCCCTGTCCGCCACCACCAGATTCGTGGTCAGCGGATCGAAGCCCCGCTCCCGGCACTCCACGGACGCGTAGAAGGATTTCAGATCGATGGCAATATATGTGCGTTTTCTCTCCGGCATGACGGCAGCCTCCCCTCTCGTTTTTCTCCATTATACATCAGAACGTACGTTCGTGCAATAGGTTTTATTTCTGAAATTTTCTCAGCAGATAATAGTAATAATCCTGAATTATTCACGACTTTGCCACGAATGTGGCTGAAAGCCACATAGTTACTGT
>ERZ894229.183-NODE-183-length-65517-cov-28.7369_pt1 | contig 65517 bp, 53 predicted proteins | sample MGYA00380295_ERZ894229 | MGnify/ENA primary metagenome ERZ894229 (study PRJEB32331, sample SAMN06328479) | human gut metagenome | biome: human gut microbiome; feature: stool | host: Homo sapiens | collected 2014-09-17 ... | reverse complement strand
GGCTTAGATGTACCCATCACGGAGCCATCTTAGCCTCCGGGGACGAAAAAGGCCAGGATCGGGCAAATTCGACCGAAATCTTGAAAAGATTTCGCTCTCAGATGCCCTTTTCGGCCGGCGTGGTGCGCACGGCCAAAACCTGGCCTTTTTCGTCCCCGGAGGCTAAGATGTACCGTATCACTCTGCATGTCGCCCACGTCCTCCCGCCCCCTCGGGTGTTCTTCGCTGGCCTGGGATTATGGGGTTACTTCGATAAGGGAAAATGATGAAATAGCTGAGTTCTGAGAAGTAAAATATGGAGACCCCGGCTTGAGATAATGGGATAAATAGCAATAAGGTATAAACTGGAAAATTAAAAATGACTTTGAATAATTATAGAGAAAATAAATCGAAAAAGGAGACGATCGTTTATGTGCGGTGTGCATGATATAGGTGACAGAGAATGGAAGGAACTGAAATTGAAAAGGGTTCTTTGTTACGGGGACTCGAATACGTTTGGGTCGGATCCGGACAGGAGGGTGGCGCGGCATCCGGAATCTGTGCGGTGGACGGGGAGGCTTCAGATGTTATTGGGGAAGGAGTACCGGATAATTGAGGAGGGAATGGGCGGACGGACAACGGTCTGGGACGATCCGCTGGAACCGCTGAGAAATGGGCTGACGTTTCTGCCGGTGGCTCTGCAGAGCCACCAGCCTCTGGATCTGGTGATTCTGTCTCTGGGAACCAACGACTGCAAGAGCTTTCTCCACGCCTCGCCGCAGGTGATCGCGCGCGGCGCGGAGAGGCTGATTGAGACGGTACAGGAGTTTCCTTACCGGAACGGCGTCTCCGTCCCCAAGATTCTGCTGATCTCGCCCATACATATGGGGGAGGACATCGCCAGGAGTGACTTCCCGGCTTTTGATGACGAGGCTGGTGAGAAAGTGAAGAAGCTGGCGCCTCTTTATGCGGCCTCCGCCGCTAAATATGGCTGTGCCTTCTTTGATGCGGCCACCGTCGCCGGACCGGGCCGCGATCAGCTGCACATGGATTCGCAGGGACATCGGGCGCTGGGTGACGCGCTGGCAGAGGTGGTTAGGGGGCTGCTGGCATAGAGGAGTTCCCTTCTATCGCGGCTCTCTCTCCTCCCACCTGCTCCTCCGATAATAAATCGCCGACAGCGTCGAACACACAATCCATCCCACCGGGTACCCCAGTCCGACCGTATACACATTAAACGCAAATTTTGTCACGATAAACAGATACGCCTGCCGGCAGAATACAAAGCTGAACAGCATAATCAGCATGGGCCCTCTGGCATCACCGGCGCCGCGCAGCGCGCCGGCATAGATCTGATTCCACGCGCTGCAGAAGCGGAACGGCACCGCGATCCACACGAACAGCGTCCCGTAATACAGCACACCCGGATCTTTGCTGAAGAGAGACACCAGCCAGGACGCGGAGACTCCCATCAGCGCGCTGATGGCAATAAGGACTCCCACGCCGATGCGATTGGTCTGTTTCACGCCGTCCCTGGCGCGCTTCACGTTTCCTGCGCCCAGGTTCTGCCCCACAAACGTGGTGGCCGCCTGCCCCATGCTCTGGGCCGGCAGAATCGCAAACTGGTCGATTTTCGCATGACAGCTCCACCCGGCCATGATGACCGAGGAGCCCAGCCCGTTTACGTAGGCCTGCACCAGCGCGTTGGAGAACGCCGTCAGCCCCTGCTGGATTCCCGCCGGAAGGCCGATACAGAAAATCTGTTTCAAACATTTCACATTGATATGCAGATCCTTAAGTGTCAGCCGGTAATTCTCCCTGGACCGCATCAGAACCGCGCAGGCCAGAACCGCCGACACCGTCTCCGAGATCACCGTGGCGATGGCCACGCCGCTGATACCCCAGCCGAAAGATGCCACAAACAGCACATCGAGGACGATATTCAAAATACTGCTGATAATCAGAAACACCAACGGTCTCTGCGAATCGCCCACAGCCCGCAGAATCCCGCTGCTCATATTATACAGAAACAGCGCCGGCACCCCCATAAAAAAGATGCGCAGATACTGGCTTGCCGGCACAATCACATCGTCCGGCGTGGACATGAGATCCAGCATCCCCGGCACGATCCCGAACGACAGCACCGCCACGCAGGCCCCCGTCAGAACCGCCAGCATCACTGTCGTCTCCACGGCCTCATGCAGATTCCGGTCGTCCTTCGAGCCAAAATAAGAGCTTATCACCACGCCCGCTCCCACGGAAATCCCGTTGAAGAAATTCACCAGCGTATTGCAGATGGCCGTCGTCGCCCCCACCGCTGCTAGCGCCGTCGCCCCGAGGAAATTCCCCACGACGATGCTGTCTACGGTGTTGTAAAGCTGCTGAAAGACATTTCCCAGAATCAGCGGAACGGCAAACAGCACGATCTGCTTCCAGATTACGCCCTGGGTCATGTCAATACTCTTTGAATGATGTCCCGTTACGCTGTGCAGCATTGCCGTTTCCTCCCTTCCTGTCCATCATTTTCGCAAAGCTTTGTACCAGAGCAATCTACGTCCTGCTTTGCCATTTTGTTCCAGCACACTTCTTGGCTTTTACCTTATGCAACGAGCAACTTTCGTGCCAATTTCCAAGTCCGACTAAAATTCAATTTATAAAAAATCCTTCGCCGCCGGATGCCCGTACATGGGCTCCGCCGCCAGCACTGCCGCGCGCACCGCGCGGGCCATCACCAGCGAGCTGAGCGTGCCCACCACATTCAGATCCGCCTCGACTTCCCCCACGGACATGGCATAAATGCTGTCCCCGTCCGCCGTGGTGTGCACCGGGCGGATGGAGCGGGCATAGCCGTTGTGTGCCATGGCCGCAATTTTCTTCATCTGAATCTTGTTAAATTTCCCGTTTGTCACAATGGCTCCGATGGTGGTGTTGCCTGTGAAAAGATTGTTCATCCCCGCGTAGAGCTTATAAAATTCCGTCTCCGTGTCGGAGAATCCGGTTTTCTCCTCATTTAACATCCCGGCCAGCTTTTTGCCCGTGTCACAGTCAAACACGTCACCCAGGGCATTGACGGCCACGACGGCCCCCACCTTCAGCTCTCCCACCTGGAGCGCATAGCAGCCGAGTCCGGATTTCATCAGATATTCCTGGCCGTGGAATTTTCCCACCGTGGCTCCGGTTCCCGCGCCGATGCAGCCGGAGTCCCCGCGGCTCTTTCTGTACGCGTCCTCGCAGGCTTTATAGGCCATGGCCGCGTCCGGGCGCACGCGGTGATTGACCAGCGCCAGGTCAAACAGGCAGGACGCGCAGACCAGCGGCACCACGGTGACGCCCACCTGGAAACCGATTCCCCGCTCCTCCAGATAGCGCATCACGCCGCCCGCCGCATCCAGGCCGAAGGCGCTGCCGCCGCTTAAAAGCAGGCCGTGAATCCCCTGGCAGTCAGCCACCGGATTTAAAAGCTCCGTCTCCCGCGAAGCCGGTCCGCCGCCGCGCACGTCCACGCCGGTGGGCGCGCCCTTCTCACAGAGAATCACCGTGCAGCCGGTGGCATTTTCATAGTCCTGCGCATGACCAATTTTTATGTTCTCGATGTCGGTGATTGGGATTTCCTTTAAAATCTGTTCCATCTTGTATACCTCTCCTTATTATTTTTATGCATCGATTTTTTCGTTCTCTTAACGCAAGTATAGCATAACTTCCTCGAAAATTTCCATATTTCCCCTAAAGTTGCCCTGGAATCTGAAATATAGTATAATCTGCTAAGACAACGTTCCAGCCAAAAGGAGGAAATATCTATGGATTCCAGAGTCGCTCTCATCAGCATCATCGTGGAGCAGGCCGATTCTGTGGAGGCGCTCAACCGGATTCTCCACGAGTACGGCGCCTACATCATCGGCCGCATGGGCCTGCCCTACCAGAAGCGCGGCATCAGCATCATAAGCATCGCCGTGGATGCGCCCCAGGATATCATCAGCGCTCTGTCGGGAAAGCTGGGGAGACTGCCGGGCGTCAGTTCTAAGGCACTGTACTCGAAGGTGAATTAAAAAGGAGACCATCCTGCGATCTCGTCAGGATGGTCTCCTTCTTTATTCTATTGAAGTGTCAGCACAGCCGTCTGCGGCCCAACCTTCTCATCCAACACAAGAAAATTGGTATCATACCTCACCACGTCCCCGCATAATTCCAAATACTCTTCCAGTCTTCCAATGACTGAATAGCCGAACGTATCAGAACGATAATGCATCGGGATCACAACGCGGGGCGTCAGTTGACGTACCAGTTCCCTTGCCTGGACGGCATCAATGGTATAATAACCGCCGACGGGCAGCAGAAGCGCATCCGTTTTCTTTAACAGCTCCATCTGTTCTGCACTGAGAGAACATCCAAGATCCCCCAGATGGGCCACTTTCATCCCATTTGCCTTTAAGATATGGATGCAATTAGGCCCGCGAAGCCGGCCCTTCTGCTCATCATGAAATGTATCTATTTTCAAAATCTCAAATGGATTCTGAACTGGATTGGCATTCAATCTCACAGCCTCCCGATATCCGTGGTCGCCATGTTCATGGCTGCAGAGAATCTGGTCCGCAGTCAGAGAAAGCGGTTCAAGTCCTGGTACAGATCCAGGCGAATAAGGATCAAAAACAATGGAATAACCATCAGCAGATACCGTAAAACAGGAATGGCCGTTCCAGGTAATTGTAATTTGATTCTTGCTCATAGACAAACTCTCCTCTCTCCTATCATGTTCTCCGCTTATATTATAACAGCCCGAACAGGAAATCAAAAGAGTCTTCACGGCTTTTTTATTATCAATTAAAGAATCCTCACGTCCTTGATCTTCCCCGTCTTCCCAAACTCCGTCCACTCGCAGATATTCACCGCGTGATCGCCGATCCGCTCCACGTACTTGGCGATCATCAGAAAATCGATGCTCTGATCGGAGATATCGCCGGTCTGCTTAAGGAGCTCGATGACCTCGTTCTTCACCCGGTTAAACAGCTCATCCACCCGGTCGTCCCTCTTTATGATCTCCTGGGCCGCCTTCTCGTCCTGGGCCACAAAGGCCTGGATCGCGTCGTGCACCATGGCCACCGCCTCCTCTGCCATCTCGGGCAGGTGACGCACCGAGTGAAAATCATGCTCGCCATGGATTCTCAAAATAAGCTCCGCAATATCCGAGGCGTGATCGCCGATCCGCTCCATGTCCGTAACCACCTTGAGCGCGGTGGACACCATGCGCAGATCGCCGGCCACCGGCTGCTGGCGCAGGATCAGAGAAAGGCACCTGGACTCGATGACCTTCTCCATGTCGTTGATATTCCGGTCGTCCTTGATGATCTCCTCGGCCAGCGCGTAGTCCTTGTCCTCGAACGCCTCAAAGGTTTTCCTTATGGCGGTCTCAATCAGCCGCCCCATCTCGATGAGATTCTCATGCAATTCCTTGAGCTCATGCTCATAACTGATTCTGGCAGTCATTGTTCTGATTCCTTTCCAATATTCATCAACCGAAACGTCCCGTGATGTAGTCCTCGGTTCTCTTGTCCTCCGGGTGGGAGAACAGCACGGAGGTGGGCGCAAACTCCACCACCTCGCCCACGAGGAAAAACGCAGTGTAATCAGCGATTCGCGTCGCCTGCTGCATGTTGTGGGTCACGATGGCCACCGTGTACTTCTTCTTAAGCTCATCCATCAGATCCTCGATCTTCAGCGTGGAAATGGGATCCAGCGCCGAGGTGGGCTCATCCATCAGAAGCACCTCCGGCTCCACTGCCAGCGCCCTGGCGATGCAGAGCCTCTGCTGCTGGCCGCCGGAAAGTCCCAACGCCGATTTCTTCAGGCGGTCGCTCACCTCGTCCCAGAGCGCCGCCCCGCGGAGGCTGCGCTCCACGATCTCATCCAGCTGCGCCTTGGAGCGGATTCCGTGGATTCTGGGCCCGTAGGCGATATTGTCGTAGATGCTCATGGGGAACGGGTTCGGCTGCTGGAACACCATTCCGATCTTCTTGCGAAGAAGCGTGGTGTCCACCTTCGGATCGTAGATATTTTCCCCGTCCAGCAGGATCTCTCCCTCTATCTTCACGTTCGGGACCAGATCGTTCATGCGGTTTAAGATCTTCAGAAAGGTAGACTTTCCGCATCCGGAAGGCCCGATGAACGCAGTTATCTTATTTTCATAAATGTCCAGCGTAACATCCTTGAGCGCGTGATTGGCGCCGTAATACAGGTTGACATTTTTTGTTGTTATCTTCGTTTCCACTTCGTCTCCTCCGGAATTATTTCAGTTTGGTCACGTCAAATTTCCTCGTCAGATACTTTGCAAGGAAATTGATCCCCAGCACAATGACAAGCAGCACCACCGCAATGCCAAACGCGTCGTCGTACTTCGCCTTCTGCATGGAGAGATAGAGCTGAATGGTCAGCGTTCCGCTGGATTCAAACACTTTGGTAAACAGATTTTTCGGGAGCAGAAATCCGCTGCCCGCGGTGAATAATAGGGCCGCCGACTCGCCCACGATGCGGCCGATGGAGAGGATGATTCCGGTCAGGATTCCCGGCGCCGCGCTGGGCAGGAGAATCGTCCGGATCATGTACCATTTCGTCGCACCGATTCCGAGAGCGCCGGAGCGGTAGCTGTCGGGCACCGTCTTTAATGCCTCCTGCGTGGTCCTGGTAATCAGCGGCAGGACCATCAGCGTCAGCGTGAAGGAGCCAGTAAGAATCGAATACCCCAGCTTCAGACTGATTCCGAAGAACACCATGCCGAACAATCCGAAGATAATGGACGGAATGCCGGAGAGCGTCTCCGTCGTGAACTCAATCAGCCGCACCAGACGTCCCGGCCGGGCATACTCATTTAAGTAAATGGCTGCGCCGACGCCGATGGGCGTGGCGATCACCAGCGTGATCACGATGATATACAGCGTGTTCACGATATTTCCCACAATGCCGTTGGTTCCCTTGAGCGTGCTGGGAACCGTGCTTAAGAACTCCCAGCTGATCTGTGGGATGCCGCGGACGAACACGTATCCCATAATTCCGATCAGCAGAAGGATGGAAAATCCCGCCGCCATGTAGATGAGGGCCAGCAAAACATTGTCCGTCGGACGGACGCTTTTGTTGTAGATACTGTTATTCATTTTCCCTGTCCCCCTTCTTGAGAATCCTTGTGAGGGATATGTTTATAATCATGATAAACACGAAGAGCACCAGTCCGATGGTAAACAGCACCTCGCGGTGAAGTCCCTGGGAGTAGGACATCTCCGACACGATGGCCGTGGTGAGGAAACGCACGGAGTTGAACGGAAGCGGGAAGTTGACCGAGCTTCCGGACACCAGGCTGATGGCCATGGCCTCGCCGATGGCGCGCCCCGTCCCCAGCACCACCGCCGTGATGATGCCGGACTTCGCCGCCGGGACGATAACCTTGAAAATCGTCTGCACATGGGTGGCGCCCAGCGCCAGGGAGGCGCTCTTTAAATGCTTCGGCACAGAACGCAGGGCGGACTCGCTGATGTTGATGACCGTCGGAAGAATCATGAGAGCCAGCACCAGCACCGCGGAAATCAGGTTCGCGCCGCCGGTAAACTGATGATTCTCAGAGTTCGCAAAAATAATCATCTCCAGCTTATACATCAGCGGATTTAAAATCAGAATGCCCAGAAGTCCGTAGATGACCGACGGAATGCCCGCCAGAAGCTCCACGCAGGGACGGACCACATTTGCCACCTTCTCCGGCGCCACCTCCGCCAGGAAAATGGAGGTGAAAAGCCCGATGGGCACGCCGATCAGAATGGCCATGAACGTACCCACGATGGAGGTCAGAATGACGAACAGGATTCCAAAGGACGCCGGATCCGCCGTCGGTTTCCACACCGTGCCGAACAGGATATCCAGAATACCCACCTTGAAAAGCGCCGGTGTTCCGCTGATAATCATATATGCAGTTATGGAAAATACCGCCAGCACCGCAAAGAAAGCGCAGCCCGTGAAAATCACCTGGGCTGCCTTTTCTATCGCGGACTTGTTTTTATGATTTCCTATGATGGAAAAACCTTTTTCATGCATAAGTCAAGCCCCGCCTAACGTTCTTTCAATTTAGTCTACAGTGATAAGGCCTACAGCCTCAACCAGGGCGGAACCCTCCTCGGAGTAGATGAGATCGAAGGTCGCCTGCACCAGCTCGTTCTGCTCGGAAATCTCGCCTAAGGTTGCCATTACGAACGGACGGCTTAAGAAGTAATCGCCGGCTTTGATATTCTCAGCGGTGGGCTCCACACCCTCAAGGGAGAAGGGAGTTACCGTATCATCGAGAACATCCAGGGAAACGTAGCCGATGGCGCCCGGAGTGGATGCAACCTTCGCCACAACGGCGCCGGTGGAATCTAACTCGTTGCTGTATGCGCATGCGTCCTCAACGCCAAGGATCTCCTCGAATGCGCCTCTTGTGCCGGAACCTGCCTCACGGCCGATCACCACGATGGGCTGATTCTCGCCGCCAAGCTCGGACCAGTTGGTGATGGTTCCGGTGTAAATGTCGGTAAGCTGCTGCTTGGTCAGATCTGCAACGGCGTTTGCATTGTCCTTGATCACCGCGATTCCGTCGATGGCAACCACGTTGCTCACCACGCCCTTCTCAAGCTCCTCTGCCTTGAGCTCACGGGAAACATTTCCGATGTCCGCCTGGCCGGCTAAGAGAGCCTCGATACCTGCGGAAGAACCGGTGAACTCGGCCTGCATGCTCACGTTCGGGTACTTCTCCATGAATACCTCAGAGAGTGCGTTCGCCAGCTTCTCCATGGAGGTGGAACCCGCCATCGTGATAGAACCGCTTAAATCAGCCGGAGCAGCCTCCTCAGAAGCCTCCTCGCTACTGGCCTCCGCAGTGGTGTCCGCCGCCGCTGCCTCAGTGTCCGCTGCCGCTGCGGTCGTCGCCGCCGTTGTCTCATTTGCGCTGCCAGAGCAGCCTGCCAGGCTGAATGTCAAAATGGCCGCGCCTGCGAGAGCCATCACTTTGTTTAACTGTCTTTTCATAATTTTTTTCCTCTTTTCCTTTTTGATTTTATTTTTGTCTTTTTGTTTGCTTTTGTTTTACAGTTGGAGTATAAGGGAAAAAAATGTGATGTGAAACCAAGGTTTGGTATAGAAAATGTAAAATGATTGTAAAGCGGGGTTCCTTTATTCCCCCGCACTGCAGCTTATAAATAACAGTTCTGGATGAATAGCTTTTCTCACTGTTTTTTCTGTTCGTCCAATGGCACCCCATAAAGATGGCTGGACACAGATACCATAGACATTCTGTCCTCTTTCGCGCCGGGGACGTCGGTCTGTCATAACTCAAGGCTCATTCTCATACATTGTAAAAAACGTTCTTAGGGGAACACCCATGAAAGAATATATCGAGGAACGGGCGGTGGCCATCGCCAACTACATCATAGACTGCAATGCGACAGTCCGCCAGACGGCGAAGAAATTCGGGATCTCAAAATCCACGGTGCACAAGGACGTGACCGACCGCCTGGAGCACATCAACCCCTCCCTGGCCGCCAAAGCGAGAATCGTCCTGGACATCAACAAGTCGGAGCGGCACATCCGGGGCGGCATGGCCACGAAGGAGAAGTACCAGCACCGCCTGCAGATCTGCAGCCGGGATTCGGAAAATTAATGGCTTAGAAATTTTCCCATCAAAAAGGTCAGGCGTTCCATCTCTCCTCGCCTGACCTTTTTTCCGTTTGATCTCTTATTTCATCTCTATTTCTCAATTAGCCCCAGAAGCCCTTCCAGGTCCATGATCACATGATCCGCGCCTGCGGCCGTGTACTTTGCCGCCACCGCCTTCACGCGCCGCTCCCGCTCCTCGGGGGAAAGCGCCTTATACTCTTCCTCCGTCAGTCCCATCTCGGAGCTTCCTTCAATGACGCCCACGGTCATGACGCCGGCATTCTTCCCCTCGCGGATATCGGAAACCGTATCGCCCACCTTGATCACGGAATCGGCGGACATGACGCCCAGCGCTTCCATGTTTTTATAAATCATATACGGATACGGCCGTCCTTTTCCGCCGGTGGAATCGGGGCTGAACCACGCGTCGGGGGCGTAGCCCTGCCCGGCGGCGCAGCGCGCGACAATCTCCATCATGCTGTCAGTGTATCCGGTGGTGGAGCCGATCTTTATCCCCCGCCCGCGCAGGGCCTCCACAGTCTCCAGCACCCGCGGCTTGACCTCAGAATGCCTGTCAAGGATTCCCATGAGTTTCCCCTCGAACAGCCCGTAGAGACGCTCCACGTCCTCCTCGCCGGGCTCCTTTCCCATGGATCCGCGCCAGCACTCTGCGATCCGCTCCATTCCCAGCATGGTGCGGATGTGATCCTTTTTCAGCATTCCCATGGGTGCGCGCACCTCCTCCATGGTCGGCTCCACACCGAAGTGCTTAAACACCTCCACAAACGCCTGCACCGGTGCGAAGCACCCGTAATCCACGGTGGTGCCCGCCCAGTCAAATATCACTGCCTCGATCTTTCTCATGCCGCTCTCGCCTCCAGAAATTCTCTTATAATTCCGATCAGATCCACAATGTCCTCCTCGTAGATCTCGCCGATATTTCCGATGCGGAAGGTCTCCGCCTCCGTCACTTTGCCCGGGTAAATCGCGTAGCCCTGGCTCTTTATGTAGGCGTACATCTGGGCAAAGGTATATTTACAGTTCTCCGGGTAGAAAAATGTGGTGATGATGGGCCCCTGCATCTCCTCGGGGATATAGGCCTTAAATCCCAGCTTTTCCATCTCCCGGCGCAGAAGCTTCCCGTTCTCCGCGTAGCGGCGGCTTCTGGCGGGGATTCCGCCCTCCTCCTTGAGCTCCCGCATGGCCTGCTCGAAGGCGAGAACCACATGGGTCGGGGAGGTGAAGCGCCATTTTCCGTCCTTATCCATGGTCTTCCACTGGTCGTAGAGGTCCAGGGACAGACTTCTGGCCTTGCCGGCACAGGCTTTCAGCTTCTGTTTGTCTGCGATGATGAAGGAAAATCCCGGAACGCCCTGGATGCACTTGTTGGCGCTGCTGATGAGGAAATCGATGCCCCAGTCCTTCACCGGGATGTCCACGCCGCCGAAGCTGCTCATGGCGTCCACGATAAACGTACATTTTCTCTTTTTTACCTCCTCGGACACGGCCTGGACATCGTTTAAGATGCCGGAGGTGGTCTCGCTGTGCACCATGGCCACGTGGGTGATAGCCGGATCCCCGTCCAGAATCTCAGCGATTCTCTCCGGGGAGGGCATCTGGTCATAGGCCTCGCGGTAGAGCACGTAGTTAAGACCCGCGTGCTGTGCGATGTCGGCCATGCGCTCGCCGTAGGCGCCGTTGGCGGCGATCAGAAGCTTCTCATCCTCTCCCACCGAGCTGGTGAGCACCGACTCCACGCCGAAGGTTCCGCTCCCCTGCATCAGCACCGCGGTGTACTCCGCCTCCGACACGTGGGCCAGCTCCAGGAGGCCCCGCCGGATTTTCAAGGTAATCTTTTTGTAGTCGTCGTCCCAGGTACAGTGATCGAACAGCATTTTCTTCTTCACGGTGTCCGTGGTGGTAAGAGGCCCAGGGGTCAGTAATTTATAATGATTCTGCATGATTTTTCTCCTTTTTATGGCAGACTACTGCGGCTTACAGGACTCGGAGAGCTCCTGGTGCTTCTCAAGAAGCTCCACGGTCAGCTTCTCCGCAAAGGTCTTCGGGTTGCCGGAACGGTTGGCCTCATCCGCGGCCTCGCCCTCGTAGAGCGGAACCGGGTAGGACTCTAAAAGCTCGCTCCTGCCGTTCTCAATGATGCACTGGGCCATCTCCATGGCCAGGGGATTGGTCCTGTCTCCCTTATCGATGACGGCCACCGACTCGGTCAGAGTGAAATTTCCCTCCGCCGGATCCACGTAGTCGATGGGCAGCCCCTCGGCCTTGTCGGCCACCGCCTGGTGGCGCAGTCCGAAGCCCACAGCCACTTCGCCGGCGCGGCATTTCTTTAAGGGGCCGGTACCGGATTCCTCGATGTGGGGGCCAGCGTTCTCATAGATGCCGGACAGTGCCTCCTTCGCCCCGTCCTCGCCGTACTCGGAGATCAGCGCCTGGATCAGAAGCCAGGCGGTGGAGGAGGAGGTCACATCCGTCACGGAAACCATTCCCGCATACACCGGGTCCGCCAGATCCTTGATGGACGCAGGCGTCGGGAGATTGTTGTCGGCCATCATCTGGGTGTTTAAGATGATCGCCCCTTCCTGGGCTGTGATGGGGGTGCAGTAGGACGGATACTCCGCCAGGGCGTGGGGATCGAAGGTCAGATCCAGGAACATGTCGTTCTGCTCCTGGGCGCTCTCCACGTAGAAGGTACTCATGGTCACCAGATCCGCCTCGATGTCCGTGCCCTCGGCTAAGAGCTTTCCGCCCAGCTCGGACGTGCCGAAATTCTGGAAAATGTATTTGTCCTTATAGCCGTTATTGTCCAGCGCGTTTTTCATGGCGGTCACCGCCTCGTCGTCGGCGTTGGAGTAGATCACCACCTGTTTCTCCCCGCCGGAGCAGCCGGCCGCCATCACACATACCGCCGCCAAAAGACCTGCAAGGCCCGCGGCTCTCATTCTCTTTGATACTCTCATTTTCTTATTTCCTCCGTTTATCTTTTCTCTGCTTCGCTCCGCCAGCCGGCCAAACGCGTACTTCGCCGCGCAGTTGGTGAGCAGGATGAAGAGCGACAGCACAAATATCTCATTATATTTGTTGTAATACTGCAGTTCCTTGATCTTCGTCGTAATGACCATGGTGCGCGCCCCCGCGATGAAGATGACGGCGCTGATGGTCACCATGGCGTTGACAAAATAGTAGCTGAACACTTCCATTACCGTGGACATGGCGTTGGGCGTCACCACGCGGACGATGGTCTTTAACCAGCTGTCCCCCATGAGCATGGCCGTGTTCTCCCAGGACGCGTTCATCTTGGCCAGGGAGTTTTTCATCATCAGATACGGCGTGGAGAAGAAATGCACCACGTTGCAGATGATGATAAGGAAAAATGTATTCTGGAGCGGCGTGCCCGAAAAGCTGAACAGGAACGCCAGGCCCAGCACCATTCCAGGGATCGTGTTGGTGATGAGGGCGATGGCCTCGATGCCGTTTTTGATTCCCTGGCGCACCGTGCTCCTGGCCGTGATTAACGCCGCGCCGTAGGCGATCAGAGTTCCCAGGGCCGCCGTCAGCACCGCCACCAGCAGAGAATTTTTGTAGACCGCCGCCAGGCTGGAATCTCCCAGAACGCTTCTGAAATTATCCAGGCTGGGCTTTAGATTGTAGGGCCAGGCCTCCACAAAGGGGATCACGAAGATCACCGCGAAGATGGACAGCACGCAGACGCAGATCACAAGGCTCGCCAGCCCGAAACATAAGTCCCGCGCCGGCCCCCGGCGGATCTCCACCGTGGAAATCTTATTGTAGCGCACGTTGTAGCGCTCCAGGTACTGGAGCACCGCGATGCTGACCACCGACGGAACCAGCATGACCATGGCCACCACGGCCCCGTTGTTGAAGTTGGGGACGCTTCCCAGCATCTGGCTGTAGAGCACGCTGGCCACCACCTCAAACTCGCCGCCCACCGCGGCCGGGATTCCGAAGTCCGTGAAGCTTAAGAAAAACGCCTGGATAAACGAGGCTGCAAACGTCCCGGAAAGCGGCCGCAGGACCGTGGCTGTGAACGTGGTGAGCGGGCTGTCCCCCATGATGCGGGAGACCACCATATACTTCTTGTCGATGTAGCACATGGTGTTATATATGAGCATGAAGGAGATCGGCAGCGTGTAGATCACGTAGCCCGTGAGCAGGCCGCCGAATCCGTAGATTTCCACGAACTGCCGCCCGAAAAGCCTGGTCAGAAGCCCCTGCTTCCCGAAGGAGTAGATAATGGCAAATCCGTAGGTGATGGTGGGCAGGAGCATCGGCAGCAGCGCGATCTGGCGCATGATTTTCTTGGCCGGCCCCGGCACGTTGGTGTAATTGATGGTGTAGGCGATCACGAACGCGGCCGCGGTCGTCACCGCCGCACTCACCGAGGCGACGAGAAAGCTGTTCCCCAGCGCCCGCAGAAATCCCCGGCCGCCCAGGACTTCGGCATAGAATCCCGTGGTCAGCCCCGCGGGACCGACCACTGATTTGCCTAAAAGCCTTAAAACCGGCCCTGCCAGAAATACCGCAAATAAAACCGCAATGACCGCGAAGATGATTTTTGCTTCTCTGTTCTTTTTCATCGGATTTCTCACCCCGCCATACCCTGTACGGCCTTCTCCGGGCCGGAAAACAGCGTCAGGATATTATTTCTCTTGATCTCCAGCTGGTTTAAGATAAACTCTCTCACAAAATGGCTTCCGGGCCGCCCGATGATCTGCTCCGGCGTGCCGAACTGGGAGATCTTTCCCTCGTTGATGATCAACACCCGGTCGGAGAGTGTCAGCGCCTCTTCGGGGTCGTGGGTGACGATGATGGTGGTCAGATGGTACTCCTTGGCAATGGTCTTGATCCTGTCCTTGATGGACTCCTTGATCACCCCGTCCAGGGCGCTTAAAGGCTCGTCGAGAAGCAGGATGCCCGGCTTCATCACCAGCGTGCGCGCCAGGGCCACCCGCTGCTTCTGTCCGCCGGAGAGCTGCTCGATCTTTTTGTTTAAATGGGGTTTGAGACCCAGCAGGTCGATGAGCTCTTCCACCTCCTGTTCCGTGGAAATGTCCGGCTTGTTTCTCAGCCCGTAGGTGATATTTTTGTAAACGTTAAGGTGCGGGAACAGCGCGTAGTCCTGGAACACGATGTTGAAGCCCCTCTTCTCCATGGGGAGCGCCGTGATGTCCTCCCCGTTGTACTCGATCGTTCCTGCGTCGGCCTCCACAAGGCCCAGGATCAGATTTAAAAGCGTCGTCTTTCCGCAGCCGGAGGGCCCCAGGATGGAGACGATCTCCCCATCGCCGATCTCCAGGCTTATATTCTCCAGAACCGTGCGTCCGTCATATGTCTTTTTCAAATTCTCCAGTTTTAACATACCGTTCTCCTTTCTCTTCCCTTGCTTTGTCCTGAGACTCATTATAGCAACCGAATGTATAAAAAAAAGATACGTAAAACCAAAGTTTACGTATCTTTTATGTAAAATCTTTTCTGTTTTTCTATCTTTTATTTCTCTTCATTCCGGAAGACGATGGTGCCGGTCTCCTCGTCCATGCTGTCCACGATGGCCAGGGACTCGAGGCGGATGCCCGACGAGCGGATGATGTCTCCGCCCACCTGGAAGCCCTTCTCGATCACGATGCCGGCTCCCACCAGCTCCGCGCCGGACTCCTTTATGAGAGCCGTCAGGCCCTCCAACGCCTTGCCGTTGGCCAGGAAATCATCGATAACCAGGACCTTGTCGCCTTTTCCCAGGAACTCCTTCGCCACGATGATGTCGTAGATTCTCCCGTGGGTGTAGGACTCCACCCGGCTGGTGTAGACCTCGCCTGCGATGTTCTTCGTCTGGGTCTTCTTGGCGAACACCACCGGCACATTGAAATACTGGGCCACGATGCACGCGATGCCGATGCCCGACGCCTCGATGGTCAGTATCTTGTTGATCTCCACGTCGGCAAAACGCCGCTTGAACTCCTTTCCGATCTCCTTAAACAGTTCAATATCCATCTGATGGTTCAAAAAGCTGTCCACTTTCAGCACGTTGCCGGCCTTAATCTTGCCGTCCTTGCGAATCCTGTCCATCAAAAGCTGCATCCTGTGCATCCCCCTTTTTTCATTTGTCTCTTTTTATAAAATGCGTGTTCCCGCTCCGGACTATTCTGCCTCAGCTTCTGCGGCCGTATCGGTCTCCGTCCCGGCTGCATCGTCCGCCGCAGTCTCATCCAAGGCTGCCTCCGCCGCGGCAGTGTCGGCTGCAGCCGTCATCTTCGTCACGGTCACCTCGGCGTTCTCGCAGAGGAACTCCAGCGCATTCTGCATGGCTGCCATCTTGTCCATCATGTTCTCGCCGATGACGGCCGTCAGAGAATCCACGGTCTCATCGTACATGAAAGCCACCTTCTCGCGGGCTGCGTCGTCCGCCTCGATGCCCTCGCGGGCGATGATCTCGTCGATAATCATTTCCTGCTTCACCGCATTCTCGGCGGCAATCATGAGCTTCTCCTCGTACTCCTCCTGGGTCAGCCCCATCCAGGTGAGGTATGTTTCCATATCTCCTCCCACGGACATGATCTGGCTCTCAAAGTTCGCCTTCTGCGTGGCAAATGCCGCCTCCAGATCGTCGCTTCCGCACACGATGTCGGAGGTCTCCACCAGCTGCGCCATGATCTGGTTGCTGATATAGTTCTCAATGCTCATTTCACGGATGGCCTCAAGCTCCTCGCGGATCTCCTGTCTGTACTCCTCAACGGTGGCCGATTTGTCAGAGACGCGCTTTACAAACTCGTCGTTTAACTCCGCGTCCTTCTGAACCTTCACCTCGTTGACCGTGACCTCAAACACCACGTCGGCGCCGGCCAGATCCGCGGACATGTAGTCCTCGGGGAACGTGAGATTTAACTCCTTCTCATCTCCCGCCTTCACGCCGATGAGTCCCTCCTCGAAGCCCTCGATGAAGGAGCCGGAGCCCAGAACCAGGTCGTACCCTGCGGCCTCGCCGCCGTCAAATGCCACTCCGTCCTTGTAGCCCTTAAAATCAATATTCACCGTATCGCCGTCCTCAGCGCCGCGGTCCGTCACAACCTCCTCCTCCGGGTTGGCCGCCAGGTTGAACTGGATCTGCGCCTCCACATCGGCATCGGTGATCTCCGGAACCTCGACGATCTCCACGGACAGCCCCTTGTACTCGCCTAAGGACTTGAGCTCGCCCTCCACATATTCCGCAGTGGTCTCCGCCGCGTCGGACGCGCTGGCGGCCCCTGTCTCAGTATCAGTTTCTGCCTTCTTGGAGCAGCCCGTCGCCAGCATCAGCACGGACATACCCACAAGACCGGCTTTAAAAAATCTTCTCATAACAGTTCTCCTCATTTCATATGTCTTGCAGCGTCATTTTTACATCATACCATAACACGGCGGGAAAATCTACTGCAAAAATGCCTTATACGCTTTGTATGTATGATAGACGTCCAGCTTCGCCGTCAGCTCGAAGGGCGAGTGCATGGAGAGCACCGGGACGCCCAGATCCACGGTGTCCACGTTCATCTTCGCCACAAACTTGGCCACGGTTCCGCCGCCGCCCACGTCCACAGCCCCCAGCTCGCCGGTCTGCCAGCAGACGCCGTTCTCCTCAAACAGATCGATGACCCGCGCCATCAGCTCGGCGCTGGCGTCGTTGGTGGAAGATTTCCCCCTGGCGCCGGTGTACTTGGTGAGTACGCAGCCCCTGTTTAAATAGCTGCTGTTTCTCTCCTCCGACACCTGCGGGAACGTGGGGTCGAAGGCCGCGTTCACATCCGAGGACAGGCAGACGGAAGCCGCAAGCACCTGCTTGTAGTCCGCCCCCTCCAGCTGCGCCAGGTACTGGATGTGGTGCAGCAGGAAATCGGAACTGAGCCCCGTATTTCCCTCAGAGCCGGTCTCCTCCTTGTCGGCAAGCACGGTCACCGTCGTATACTCCGGATTCTCCGCCTCCAGCTCCGCCATCAGCGCGGTGTAGGCACACACCCGGTCGTCCTGGCCGTAGGCTCCCACCATGCTGCGGTCAAATCCCACGTCGCGAGCCTTCACCGCCGGCACCATCTCGATCTCGGCGCGGATGAAATCCTTCTCCGTGATCCCGTATTTTTCATATAAAAGCTTCAGAGCCATCAGCTTCACCGGCTCTTTCAGCTTCTCGTCGTCCGCAAACGGCAGGGAACCGACGATGACATTTAACTCCTCGCCCTTGATGCCCTCGGCCAGGGTGCGCTTATTCTGCTCCGCGGCCAGATGGGGCAGCAGGTCGCTGACGCAGAACACCGGATCCGCCGGATCTTCGCCGATGCAGATTTCCAGCATCTCGCCGCCCTTCTTCACCACGACGCCGTGGAGCGCCAGCGGGGTGGCAGTCCACTGGTACTTGCGTATGCCCCCATAGTAATGGGTCTTGAACAGCGCCAGATCACTCTTCTCGTAGAGCGGGCTGGGCTTTAAATCCAGTCTGGGGGAGTCGATATGGGCCGCATTGATGCGCACGCCCTGCGCGGCGCTCCTCGTCCCGAAGGTGGTCAGGATCATGGCCTTGCCGCGGTTGTTCACATAGACCTTATCGCCGGCCTTATACTGTGCCTGCGGGTCAAACGCCCGGTATCCGGCGGCCTCGATGAGCTTCACGGTCTCGCGCACGAACTCCCGCTCCGTCTTCGCCCGGTCCAGAAAACGCTTGTAGCCCTCGCAGAATGCGGCTGCCTCCTCAAACTGCTCCGGCGTTTTTTCAGCAATATTAGGAGCCTCCCAGGTCAGCTTCTCCTGGAGCTCCTTTCCCGATAACTGCGATAAATCATTCATAGTATCATTCTCCTTTGCAATCTCTTATAACATATCACTATCCAGCACGATTGTAAATGGGCCATCATTTACCAGAGCCACCTTCATGTCGGCGCCGAACTCGCCGTGCTCCACCTTCTCCACGCGAGTTTTGCAGCGCTCGATGACATACTCATAGAGCCGGTTGGCCAGCTCCGGGGCACCGGCGTAGATAAAGCTGGGACGATTGCCCTTTTTGCAGTCGGCGTAGAGCGTGAACTGGCTCACCACCAGCACCTCGCCCTTCACATCGGCCAGAGAGAGGTTCGTCTTTCCCTGCTCATCCTCAAAAATCCGCAGCTTGCATATCTTATCCACCATCTTGTCCGCCACGGCCTCGGTGTCCGTCTGGGAGACGCCCACCAGAAGCAGGAATCCCTTTCCGATCTCGCCGATCACCTGGCCGTCCACGGTCACGCTGGCGTTCTTCACTCTCTGAATTACAATCTTCATCCTGTATCTCTCACCTTTCTCTTTTTCTTTTTCACAACGTATCACATCCAGCTTCGTCCTGCCATCTTCCGCCGCACTCTGCCGCGCACGGCCGCACGCCCCGGCTCTTACCGCAGCATCATCAGAAGCTTCTCCAGAAACTCTGTGCCCTCGTCCATCTCGTAGAGCACCTCCCTGGCATACACCGGGTAATCGGTGATGACGTTGTCCACGCCCAGCTGCCGCATCCGGCGCAGCTCCGGCTTGGAATTGACGGTCCACGCGTGCACCGCCTTGCCTTCCCCGTGCACGGCGTCCACCAGACGCGCGCTTAAGGACGTGGAGAGCATGCTGATAAAATCCACATACTCTTCTTTATAATAATCCCCATAGGCCGCCGAGACAATATAGCCCGTGCGGATCTCCGGGTTCGCCTCCTTCACCCGGCGCAGGTATTTGAGGCTGGTGCTGGTGATGACGCACTGTTCCAGCATGTCGTTCTCTTCGACGAGCGCAGCCACCCGCTCCGGGAGATCGGAGCCGTCCCCCAGGGATTTTAATTCGATATTCATAAAAATGCGTCCTTTGCAGAACTCCACGGCCTCCTGAAGCGTCGGGACCGGCTCTCCGGCGTACTCTTTGGAAAACCAGGAACCCGCGTCCAGCTGGGCCAGCTCCGCATAATCCAAATCTGCCAGCCGCCCGTTTCTCCCGGTGGTGCGCCTGAGGCTGCTGTCGTGGGCCAGAACCAGCACCCCGTCCCGCGTCTCCTGCACGTCCACCTCCACACTGTCCGCCATCTGCTCCACCGCGGTCTCAAGAGCCGCCATGGTATTCTCCGGCGCGTCCTTGGAGCTGCCCCGGTGGGCGGTGACGGCAATCTCCGACCAGCCGCCGTCGTCCATGGAGAGACCGTTTCTGAAGGCGTCCCAGGCCAGGGTCATGCAGAGCCCCGTCACCACAGCCAGGCCGCCCAGAAGATATTTCCGGTTCAGCAGCCGGCCGGTGGGAAAATCAAACTCCCAGGCATTCTGCCGCTCCCTGGCCGTCCGCCTGTGGTAAATCACCGTCAGTGCGCCGTAATTTCCCATCATGGCCAGGGCGCTTCCCACCCAAATGGAGGCCAGCACCAGATTTCTCTTGAGCTTCAGAAGAAGCACCAGCTCCAGCCCGCGGTCCACGAACACCACGGCGAACACGGCCGCAATGACCACCGACAGAAAATAAAACGCCGCGGTCAGAAGCGCCGCCAGCAGATTCACACTCACCAGCATGGCCAGCGTCCTGAGCGGACGCTTCCGGTAGAGCTCAAAGCTTCTCTCCATCCCATCGGAAAAATTTTTCTGCTCCACCATGCAGGTAAACACGATAAACGTCGAGGGAACCGCCGCCAGCACAAGCGCGAAAATCACTGCTGCCAGCGCAAGCTGGGCCCTGGGCTCGTGTGCCATGCCGTCCAGCACAAAATTAAGCGGCTTAATCTGCCGCACCAGCTGAACAATCATAAACGCATTGATAAACAGGCCATGAACGGACACCGCCAGCAGAAGGCCGATGTTTTTCCGCCGCAGCTCAGCCGCAAGCCGCAGGAATCCGCCGAGCAATACCTTGAGCGCCCCTTCCCGCCGGTAGTAAGCGGACGCCTGGAACACCTCCAGAAGGCAGGCCGCCTCCAGGGAGGTCAGAAACACCGCAAACACCGCCATCGCCAGAAGCACCAGGATTGTCCCTGGATGCAGGAGGAACCCGGCCAGGTTTCCCACAGTCACATAGCTGTAGCCCGAAAGCCTGAGCGCCAGCGCCGCCGCCCGGTCCGCGCTCCAGAGCATCAGCGGAAAGACCAGCGCCCGGTATAAAAGCTCGAACGCCAGGACATTTCCCATATTCAGTTTTATCATCCTGAACGTATATCTGTAAAATCTCGTCATCGTACCTTACATACCAAAAGGAGTGCCGCCAAAAACGGCACTCCATGCTTTAATTTTCCGCGGCCTCCTGAAGCGCCTGGTTTAATGAGTACATCTTCGCGTCCAGCATATCCACCACGTCGGCGCAGGCCTTAAGTTCCGCCTCCAGATAATCCGGGGCGTTGCCCTCATATTTGTAATAGAGCTTGTGCTCCAGACTCGCCCAGAAATCCATGGCGACCGTGCGGATCTGGATCTCCACCTTGGTCTCCACCGGCCCGTCTGTCAGATAGATGGGAATGGTCACCACCATGTGATAGCTCTTGTAGCCGTTGGGCTTCGGGTACTTGATGTAGTCCTTGATGTTCAGCACCGTCACGTCGCTCTGCTTCGCGATCATATCCGCAATCTGGTAGATGTCGGACGTGAAGGAGCAGATGATGCGGATGCCGGCAATGTCATTCAGATACTCGATCATGTTCTCAATGGAAACTTCCCTGCCGTCGCTCTTTAACTTCTTAACGATGCTCTCCGGCGTCTTAAGCCGCGACTTGACGTGCTCGATGGGATTATAGTTGTAGACATGGACAAACTCGTTGTTCAGTATCTCAATCTTTGTGTTGATGGCACTCAGAGCCGACTTGTATAGGAACATGACGGACTTCCACTGATCCACCTGATCGTAGCTTTTGGGGATATTCAACTCCTTATCCCTCCCCTGTCATATACTGCTTTAATTCAGTTTGATTCCCTTTAAGAGAGCGCCGAGACCGGTGGTCGCAGCTCCCGTCTCCTTGTAATCAAACACCTCCGTCTCGGTCTCCGGCTCCTCCGCCAGATCCTTCATGCTGAGGCTTATCTTGTTGTTCTCCGTGGAAATGATCTTCACGGTGACCTTCTGGCCCTCCTTAAGCACCACGCTGGGGTGCTTGATGCGCTGCTTGCTGATGCGGGACACGTGAAGCAGACCGGAAAGGCCGTTCTCCAGCTCGATGAACGCTCCGTAGGGCATAATGGAATCCACGGTGCCCTCCATGACAGCGCCCACCTCGCACTTGGCGATGCGCGCGTTCTTCTCCTCTTTCCTCTTCTGTCTCGCCACCTCGCGGCCGGAGAGCACCAGTTTTTTGTGCTCCTTGTCGGCGGTGATGACGGTCACGCCGATGGTCTTGCCGTTGAAGGTCTCCAGATCCTCCACATATCCGTCAGACAGCTTGGATGCCGGGATAAACCCGCGGATGCCGTCCACGTATGCCACCACGCCGCTCTTCACGACCTCGGCGATCTTAACCTCCAGAACCGTGCGCTCCTCCATCATGCGCTCTAACTTCTCCCAGGCGGACTCCTCCTTCGCCTGCTTTAAGGACAGAAGGATGTTGCCCTCGCCGTCGTCGGTCTTCACCACCGTGGCGGTGATCTCGTCGCCCACGTGATACTCCTCTTTCAGACTGTAATCCGGGTCGGCATTGATGTCCTCTTTGAGGATGATTCCCTCCGCGTAATATTTGAGGTCCACAACGATCTTCTCGTCTGTCACGTCGATAATGACACCTGTCAGATTGTCGCCCGTGCGGACCTTCTTAAAGGACGCCTCCAGCTCGGCGGCGTAATCCTCCATCGTCTCTACTTTTGTCTCCTCTGCCATAATACGTTTCCTCCTTTATGCATTTATTACTATTTAACCATATCCTACCTAATATTTCTATACCTTTTTTATAAAAAATATTCCCTATTTTCTCCGTTTTCTCTTTTCTTCATACATTCTCTCGTCCGCCAGACTCATTAACTGGCTGTGTAAAGCTTTTAAGTGGAACCCGCAGTTGAAAGAAAGCAGCCGTACAACCAGGAGCCTGTGTTTTTCTAATCATATCACAATCCGATCATTTCGTCACCCCGGTCAGGCCTATTACTCGATATAAGCCATGATCATTTCCACATACGAATCATAGCCCTTCTCGATGTTTAAGACAAACATTTTTCCTTCCCATACCATAAGATAACAATTATATTCTTCGACATCGGTTCCCGGACAGTAATAAACCGTGCGCCCCCCGATTTCTTCTTCGGAGAAAGCATCTGAATTATTATCAATAATATACTGCATGCTCCCTTCCCCATCTGAATAGTTATAAGTCGCCAGATTCACTTTAAACCTGTCCTCTCCAACCTCACATTCATACGTCACAGAAGCATACACCTCTCCAACCGTAACTCCTGTGTCCTCCGCAGACAGCTGCATACCTGCGTTTGCATCCGCAGCAATATTTTTCTGTCTGGTTTTATCTCCCAATACAAACATAGTTTCATTGGAATCTTCTAAAAATTCCTCCACAGAATCATATTCCGTGTTGGCTTCATAGGCATGTTCTTCAAAAGGCTCAGATGTATCCCCCGCATTCTGACAGGCAGTGAGAAGCATACAAGAAACGAAAAAGAACAGTCCTCTTTTTCTCACCCATACCCCTCCTTTCCCAAATAAAAAGCGCAGGAGTCTGCCCTTCTCTATTAAAGAACAGATCTCCTGCGCATATTAGCGCTGCAATTACAGCCCCATAGCCTCTTTCACCTTGGAAATGATGTGAAGGCCGATATCCTTGGAAGCGTCCACGGACTGAGCGCCGATGTGCGGGGAAACGATGAAGTTGTCGCACTCGAACAGCGGGCTTGCGAAGGTGTCGTTGCCGGTTAAGCCGCTGCCAGCCAGCTCGTTCTCCATAACGTCGGTGGCGTAGCCGCCGATCTTGCCGGCCTTAAGAGCCTCGTACATATCCTTCTCGTTCACGATGCCGCCGCGGCTCATGTTGAGAACCACTGCGTCGTCCTTCATGCCCTCGAGGGATTTCGCGTTGAACAGGTTCTTGGTCTCGTCGGTCAGCGGAACATGGATGGAAACGAAATCAGAAACCTTTAACAGCTCCTCAACGCCCATACCCACTGCGTTCTCCTTCTCAAAGTCCTCGGGCTTTAAGTAGGGATCGTATGCGACGATGTTCATGCCGAAGGCGCGTCCCAGCTCGCCCACGCGGCGTCCGATACGGCCGAAGCCCATCACGCCCAGGGTCTTGCCGCGAAGCTCACGGCCAACGAATTTGTACTTGTCCCACTCGTGTTTTACCTTAACATCGTAGTTGGCGGTCATGGTTCCGCGGGAAATGTCAAGCATCTTGGAGATCGTGAGCTCAGCCACTGCGTTTGCATTGAGGCCCGGAGCGTTGAAGATCTGGATGCCCTTCTCCTTCGCGTACTCCATATCGATGTGGTTTAATCCAACGGAGCATACGCCGATTACCTTAAGGTTCTTGGCGGCGTCCAGGATCTCCTTGTCGATCTTCGGATCCACACGCATGATCAGCACGTCAACGTCGGCGATCTCAGCTAAGAGCTGCTCCTTGGTGGACGGCAGGTTCGCTGCAGTCTTCACGTTCATGGATTTGCCAAGCTCCTCGGCGATACCAGCGTACACTTTGTCGATGATAAGACAATTCATAATAATTACTCCTTTCACACTCGCGCATTTCGCGCCTTATCAACAAGGGCTGCTGCTTAAGAATACACTTAATGCAGCAGCCCTGCTTTGTCAGATAACTACATTATGTAATTGTGTTTCAAATTACCAGCAGATACCCTGAGCCATCATAGCGTCTGCAACCTTCTGGAAACCAACGATGTTAGCGCCTGCAACCAGGTTGTAGCCTAAGCCGTACTTCTCAGCTGCTGCTGCGGAACCGTCATGGATACCGGTCATGATCTGATGTAACTTGGTGTCAACTTCCTCTGCTGTCCAGGAGTATCTCTCGCTGTTCTGGCTCATCTCGAGACCGGAAACAAGAACGCCGCCTGCGTTAACAGCCTTGGAAGGAGCTACTACCATGTTCGGCTGCTCCATAAGGTACTTCAGAGCCTCGTTGGTGGTGGGCATGTTAGCTACCTCGATGTAGTACTTGATGCCGTTGGCAACGATCTTCTTAGCCTGCTCCATATCAACATCATTCTGGGTTGCGCAAGGCATAACGATGTCAACCTTCTGGCCCCACGGCTTCTCGCCCGGGAAGAACTGTACGCCGAACTTGTCTGCGTAGTCCTGAACCTTGTTGCGGCCGGATGCTCTCATCTCAAGCATGTAGTTGATCTTCTCCTCGGTTACAACGCCGTCCGGATCGTAGATGTATCCGTCAGGACCGGAAAGAGTAACGGCCTTAGCGCCTAACTCTGCTAACTTCTTAGCAGCGCCCCATGCAACGTTACCGAAACCGGCAAGTGCAACGGTCTTGCCTGCAAGAGTATCATTCTCATGCTTCATAACAGCTTCTACATAGTAAACTGCGCCGTAACCGGTAGCCTCGGGACGGATTAAGGAACCGCCGAAGGACATTCCCTTACCAGTGATGGTGCCGTTCTCGAACGCGCCTCTGATCTTTCTGTACTGGCCGTACATGTAGCCGATCTCACGAGCGCCAACACCCAGGTCACCAGCCGGGATATCAACGTCGGGACCAATGTGACGGTATAACTCGGTCATAAAGGACTGGCAGAATCTCATAACCTCAGCATCGCTCTTGCCGTTCGGATCGAAATCGGAACCGCCCTTAGCGCCGCCCATCGGAAGGGTGGTAAGGCTGTTTTTGAAAGTCTGCTCGAAGCCTAAGAACTTCATGATAGAAAGGTTTACGGAAGGAGCAAAACGTAAGCCGCCCTTGTACGGTCCAATCGCGCCGTTGAACTGTACGCGGTAGCCGCGGTTTACATGCACCTGACCCTCATCGTCAACCCACGGTACACGGAACTCGATGGTTCTCTCCGGCTCTACCATTCTCTCAAGCAGAGCAACCTTCTCGTACTCCGGATGTGCGTCTACAACCGGGCCAAGAGAGGATAATACTTCCTCAGCGGTCTGAAGGAACTCCGGCTCGTTGGCGTTCTTCTCTTTGAGTTCTGCAAGAACTCTGTCAACATACTTGCTCATTGTAAAAATACCTCCTACATATTGTTATGTATTCCGGCATTTATAGGAACGCCGGAACCCGTTAATAAAAACCTACTAAAAACTTTGATAAATTTTAATCTTTTTGTAGATTTCTACCATCTATCCATATTATAGCTCATATTGGACATATTATCAAATAGATAACCCCTTATAATTGATATAAATTTTTGTTTATATTACCCAAGGAAGTTGATAAATATTGTCAAAATACTTGCGTTGCAGAAGTCGATGAACAGGCTCCCTACTAACGGCACAACCATGAATGCGGTGGGCGCCGGGCCGTACTGGCCGGTAACCGCCTGCATGTTGGCCATGGCATTGGGGGTAGCTCCCATACCGAATCCACAGAAACCGGTGGTCATAACTGCTGCATCGTAGGTCTTGCCGAGCACCGGGAACACCACGTAGCTGGCGAAGAAGAACATGAGCACGGTCTGGGCCAGCAGCATGACAACCATGGGGATCGCCAGCTCAGCCAGCTGCCACAGCTTCATGTCGATCATGGCAAGGCCAAGGAATACGGACAGGGAAGCGCCGCCGATGGTGCCGATCTCGGCCATGGGAAGCTCCTTGTGCTGCACGTCCATGATGTTTCTGATCACCGCGCCCACTAACATTGCTCCGATGTAGAACGGGAACGTGATGTTGACGCCGAGCACGGAATTGCAGAATGCGATCAGGCCGGCGGATACGATGGTTCCGAGACCGATGGCGATGATGAGGTAGAGAAGACCCGGAAGCACTCTGTCGGACTTGATCTCCTCCTCGTCGTCTGTGCTCTGCGCCTCAGCAGCAGCACCTGCCGCGGCCATATTGCCTAAATTGTACTTTTTGATCTTTGCGTAAGCGATGGGGCCGCCGATGGCACAGCCTGCCACCAGACCGAAGGTCGCGGAAGCGATGGCCACCACGTTGGCGTTGGCAACGCCTAAGTCCTCAAGAAGAGGTCCGAAGGAACCGGCTGTTCCGTGTCCGCCCACCATGGGGATGGAACCGGTCGCCAGACCCAGTCTCGGATCCAGATCGAACACAGTCGCAAGGCCTGCGCCCAGGACGTTCTGCAGGATAACCATAACCACTGCCAGGGCCAGGAACACGATGGTCTGGATGCCGCCCTTCTTCAGCATCTTAAAGCTGGCGGTGTAACCGACGCTGCAGAAGAACGCAACCATAAACACATTCTTAAGCGTCATATCCGCCTCAACTTCCAGGATTCCCGCACTTCTCACAGCCAGATGAATCAGCGCGTAGAGAAGTCCTCCCACCACGGGAGCCGGAATACAGTATCTGCGCAGAAGCGCGATGCGGTCCACAAGGATTTTTCCGATCACGAACACAAGGGCCGCAACTGCTGTTGCCTGATACATGTCAAGCGAAATAATACTCATAACTTATACCTCCGTAAGATTTTTTAGTGGGCTCATTATCCCACCTGCAATACAAAATCCTACCAGAAGCATCAGAAAACGTCAAATAATTTTTAACGTTTTTTTAACATCTTCTTACAATTCGTGTTCAGCAGCCACGGTCAGGCTGTCGATAAACTTCTTAATGCTTATCTTTCCGCCGTATTTTCTCTTGCCGCGAATGAAGTCCATCTCCGCCCGGATCTCCTCGAAGGGGAACAGCGTGCCCGAGTAGGTGGAGAAGGTCTCGTTCATGAAATCCTCGATCCCCAGATGGGCCAGATTGGACATGCCCACGCCGATGGCGCGGCGGATCCTCTGCTCCATGTTCTTCGGATTGTCGCTTAAAATCTCGCAGAGCTGGCCGATGCTGATCTGGGAGATGGGCATCTGGTTCTCATGGAGGTAGTCGCAGATCTTTAAGATATCGGCGCAGCCCTTTTCCCCGGACATTCCCAGCTGGTTTAATATGTACTGCTGCTTTCTGAGCGGCGTCCGCTCCTTCGCCGGCTTCTTCGGCTCCGCTGAGGCCGTGGCCATCTCCGCCATGAACATATTCTTTAAATTATTTAACGTCTTTTCATTGCGCACCTGCCGGGAGGCGTTCTCAATCACCGACTTGACCTCGATAATATTGATGGGCTTGTTGATGAAGAAATCCACGCCGGCGCTGTATGCCTTGCCGATCATTTCCTTTGAGGACACCTGGGAGATCATGATGCATTTGGCCGTGCTCCCCGCCTCCCGGAGCCTGGAGACGAACTCGATGCCGTCCTGCCCCGGCATCAGAAAGTCCACCAGGATAATGTCGGGGGACAGCGCCAGAACCTCCTCCATGTCGGGCTCGCCGCCGCCGGAATCGCCGCAGACCTTGCCCAGATCATGGGATTCGATGATGTCCTCCAGTATATTGATGATCGAAATGTCATCCTCTACAATGTATATTTCCATTCCTATTCTCCTTCCAGCGCGTCTGCGGGTATGACAATCAGAAATCTCGTTCCCCTGCCAACCTGCGACTCCACGTCGATAGATCCGCCGAAATGCTCCTCCACCGCCATCTTCACACCGCTCAGTCCCACGCCGCGGTAGATGTTGCCGGTCTTATAGTCGAATTTCGTCGAGTAGCCCATCTGGAAAATGTGGGGCAGGTGGCGTTCGGATATTCCGGGACCGTCGTCGGTCACCTCGAACTGGTACTTTCCGTCTTTCATGTACTCCCGGATGCGGATGATCCCCTGCTTCTTTGAGGATTCGATGGCCTCGATGGCATTATTGACCAGATTCTTTAAAATCGCCATCAGCATGTAATGGTCCTTCGTAGTAAAATCGTCGCCGCATATAAAATCCAGTGTCACCGAGAGCTCGCGCCCCTTCAGGCCCTGATACGTGGAATCCTTAAGAATCTTGAAGAGGTCCTGCAGGCTCATGCGCTCCCCGCCCTCCGCGCCGATCTCATTCTCAATTCCCTGCATGATGCGCAGGTAATCCTTTTTTATTTCATGTACATCCCGGGCAATGGCGAGGGACATCCGCTTCGTCTCCTCCGGCACCCCGAGCTCCGAGAGCTTCTCGTAGAGCCGGTAAGCGTTGCTCATCACCGACTCGATCTCCTCGGAATTTTTCTTCATGAAATAGACCTCGTTCTTGAGGCTGGTCGTCATCAGAAACAGTCTCTGATAACGGTTCTCATGCTCCTCCTTCGTCAGCAGGATGCGGTAGTGCTTCTCCCCCATAAATATGACGCTGGCAAGTCCCGTCCTGGCCAGCGCGATGACCGCCAGCACCGGAAATCCATCCAGGGAGGTTCCGGTAAGCTGCAGGAGGGACTGGAGCATGATCTCGAAAATATTGGAAGCCAGATCACAGATGAACACGCTGATAAACAGCCGGTTAAGCGGCACCGTGTAGCGGTCCTTCACAAGCCATCCGAACAGCATCGCATAAAACAGATAGAACAGCGCGCCGTGAATGGCCTCCCTGGCCGCGTGGACGATGCCCTGATCCGCCCCCAGATAAATCACGAAACGCAGGATAAACACGGTGATTCCTGTGACCACGCCCAGCTTCAGACACTTCTGGTCCTTTCCCATGGTCATCAGAAGCACCGGAAACAGAATGACCGCCGCCGATACCCTGAAGCCTTCCAACAGGATATTAAAGTAAAATTGTGATGTGATGGCAACGATAATTCCAATCAGAAGAATGCGTTTCCACGGTTTCATTGTCGTTATTACCTCTCCAAAAAGTCTCTCACGCGGGCGGAAAACGTGAGCGCCCGCTCCCGGATGCCGGGCAGCGTCAAAATCTCCCCGGCGTTGTTGGCCGTCTCCATCATGGCAAACTGACCCGGCAGGAAAAATGTCTTATTCATGTTGAGAGCAGAAATCACCTGCTCCGCGATGATATCACTGCCGGAATACCCGGACACCACCAGCGCGAACACCGCCTTCTCGTAGAAACGGTAGGTCCTGAAAAGGGCCGTCAGACGGTTGATGAACGCGGTTAAGTTGGCGGACAGCGCGTCGTTATAGTTGGGGCATAAAAGCAGCACCGCGTCGGCCTTCCTGACCGCCGGGTAGACGTCGTCCACCATGACGCCCCCGTAGAAGCAGCTCCCCTGCTCCCCGAAGTGCAGGCAGGTACTGTAGGGGCATCCCGAACAGTCGGAGAGCGTGCCGTTTCTTAACCCGATCTCCGTGATATCGATGCCCTGAAGCCCCTCCCGCACCAGTTTCCACAGCTCGTAGGTGTTGGAGGTGCGGTGGCTGGACGCGTGCAGCACCAGGAGATTGGGGTTCTCCTTCACCGCGCCGGTAAAATCCCTCACCTGGTCCGCCAGGATCCTGGCGCTCAAATCGTAGGCCGTTCTCACGTCCACGCCCATGTTGGACGCGACGATCCGGAAATTGCCCAGACCGCCGGTCCCCTCCACCAGGGGACGGCCGACGAAGGCGGCCCCGGCGCAGTTGGCCGTGAACACCAGCTCCTTGGCCGTGCTCTTGGTGTAGAGATCATTTGCCCCGTCCACCAGCACGCCGGCCACGCAGCCCTCGAAGGCGCCGGGGTGTGAGCGCATCCAGCGCAGCATCTTCTGGTACTCCAGATTGACGCCGGTGTCCCCCACATCCACGGCAAACAGGATTCTCCGGTCTTTTATGGGGCGGAGCCGGTCTGCCTTCTCTATTATCTCATAGATACGGCCCGCCAGCGCGTAGTCGATGACCTGCGCAAGGCGCTCTCCCGGCGCCGCGCCCTTCTCCACCGGACGTATCACGATCATGTGTTTCTGACCGCCGGCCATGTTCCCTCCCCCTTTATTTTAGACAATCGCCTTTAAGTTATCCTGTGCCAGCACAATGCGCTCGTAGAGCTTCTCCGGCAGAGGAAGAATCTCCGTCTCCAGGCCCCAGGGCGTGTAGCGGTTCTTGACGCCCATATAGATGCCGCCTAAGAACACGGAACCGCAGTGCCACTCGCCGCGAAGGGTCAGAATCAGGGAGATGGCTCCCGACGAGAACGCCGGCGCCACGAAGGGCTTGAAGCCCAGCGCCCGCATCTTTAAGTTGGCCGTGACCACCAGCTCTGTCAGCTCCTTCGACAGCTCGTCATTATAGTGTTCAATGGAGTCCGCCACCACCAGATCCTGGCCGTGGGGGCCGAAGGCGCGGCCCTCGGTGAGGAACTGGGTGAAGCGGTCATCTCTCTTTGCATAGTAGGCTGCGCGGGCGTTCATCACGCCCAGGCCGTAGCCCTGCACCTGCTCGGGGCGCAGGCCCAGGCCGTCAAATTCTCCGGCCTCGTTCTTATTGCTCTCCAGGTACGCGGTCTTCGCTAACGGGTCCACCGGGTCGGAGACCACGGCGAAGAGCCCTTTGAAATTCTCTCTCCTGGCCTGTCTGGCGTAGCCCGCCACGATGGCCGAGTTGGCCTCGAACTGGTACATTCTCACGTCCTTCACGCCGGAACCCACCGGCGGGATGCCCTTGGAGGCCACGAAAATAAACATGTCGCACTTGAACAGGTCCTCCGGCTTTACGATGTCCACCTCCGGCAGCGCATCGTAGGCCCAGGGGTAGGCGATCTGGTTTTCCTCAAACTCCCAGCGGGCCGTCACCTGGTCGGAGATATCGCAGATCCCGATGGACCCGATCACGTCGCCGCCCAGCAGGTGAAGCCCCGTCAGCAGGTTGCTCCCCACATCGCCGATGGCCAGAAGGTGCACTCTCTTTTTCTTTTTGTCCGGCTTCTCCTCCAGAATCTCCTCGAACCGGGGATGCAGGCGGTTGACCGCCCTCACCTTCCCTTCGCCGATCAGCTTCTGTACCAGGCCGTCCTCGCGGACGTCGCCCAGGAGATTCTTGTTGAGCCAGGAGACGTCCTCCTTCTCCTGATGCATGAGGGCGGCGTCGTTTACCTTAAAGGAGGCGCGGCCCTCGCCGGGCTCCCTGGCAAACAGCCATATAAGCTCTTTCGCGCTCTCCGGGCAGGAGACGGCCTCGTAGGGAAGCCCCTCCTCCAGGGAACAGCACAGATGTCCGTTTACTCTATAATAATACATGGGTATCTCTCCTCTCCTACTGTCTAAAATCTCACTGAACCAGCATCTGCCAGGTCCGGTACAGCATCTGGAGATCATTTTCCAGATAGACGGACGCGGCCAGGTTCGGGTCGTAGTTCACACACTCTCCCTTGTCCGGGCAGAGCGGCAGGATCACCGCCTCGGAGAGACGGCTGAGTGTTAAGTTTCTCGCAAAATGGGCCCGGTACTCGGACTCCAGCGTCATCAGGATGTTTCTGGCATTCCGGATGCAGCAGGCCGAGAACTCGAAAAGCGCCTCCCTGGTACAGCCCTCCAGCGGCGGGGTCGTATAGGGGAGAATCATGTTGATGGAGGGCATGAGGCCCGCCACCTTCATGGTGTCGCGGCGCACCGTGTCGCCTCCGATGAACGGGTACAGCGTGGACTCCACAAACCAGTGTCTTAAGTTGGGGATGGAGTAGACGCTCTCCGCGCTCAGTCCCATGTTCGCCACCTTGTCGCGGCCGTAGCCGGAAATCATTCCCAGAAGAACCTTCCCTACGGTCACGCCCTCCTCCTTAAAGAGCGGCTCCAGCGCCTCCAGGCGGCCGCCGCCGTGCAGCAGGTCGTCCACCAGGATGATGGGCCGGCCGAAGGATTTGATGGCCCGCACCTGGCTCTTTAACGGCGAGTAGTACGGGAACTGCTCGATGACGGAACTTCTTAAATCCGGCTCGTAGACCTTATCCGTGTGGAGCGTCTTGGTCACGGTGTTGGGAACCACCTTGCCGCGCAGGATCTTACCGAAGGGCACGCACATGTACTCGCCCAGCGTCCTGGGCGTCACCGGCTCCCTGGGCACCCCGTTAATCGCTGTAATCTTATCCACCAGCCTGTGATAGATGACGCCGGCGGACAGGGAGAGCACCAGCTGTCCCGGATAGAGCTTCGTCATGGTCATCTGCAGCTCTCTGTGCGCTGCGGCGATGGCCTTTAACACCTGCGGATTGCTGGAGAACGGCTCCTTCACCGTGGTCTCCAGGTTCTGCATCAGCACCAGAGGCGCGTGCATGTCTACAATGTACAGCGGGGACCGTCTGTCCACCCCGGGAGCCAGCGTGAAGCCCTGCCGCTCGATGGCGGAGAGCGCCGCCTTGGAGCAGCTTCCCAGATGGGGATAGAACAGTCCGTATGCACAGTTATAGTCGAAGGACCGGGCGATGGTCTCGGTGAGCAGCAGCTGCTCCGCATCGTCGATGGCCGGATCCCTGGCCACGTAGATGCCGGAGATCAGCAGAATCTGCCCGTGGGTGTGCTGGCGTACCAGCGCTGCCAGCTCGATATTTCCCAGCACGCCGTAGAGCTGCTGCGGGGTGATATAGCGGTTGGCCGCAAAACCCACCAGGCGTCCGCCTGCTGTGGTGTTCCTTATGAGATACAGGGAGTCCCCCGCCTTCCGCACGGCTTCCACCACGGCTCCGCCTCCCTCGTCCGCGTACAGCACGGAGCGCCGGATCTCCTCGTAGAGCGCATCGTCCGGCTGTTCCACGTACTCGAAGGCGATGGCCCGGGCGCGGATGATCGGCTTGTACTCCGGCTCGCGCAGGTAAAGACTGTTGTGATAGATGAACTCCTGCACCAGCGGATCGATGAGGTTGGAAATATCCCGGTTCAGATCGATGTTCTCGCGGATCTTCGTGGAGCTTATGTCCTCTAAATGGGCCGGCAGCTCCAGCTCGATCACCTTGCCGGTGATGCCCTCAATGACGGCCCGGCTGGCGTCGCTGGCCGCGCTCCTGTCGCCCGCCCGTCTGAATATAATGTGGTTCATGGACTGGATGGAGCCGGCCGCCGGCGCCGCCTTGTAGGAGGAGGCGTTGGCCACCACGTCGGTGCCCACCACCACGTAGACCTCCTTCCCAGGGAACACGGACAAAAGCCGCTTTAAATCCGGCGGATTGGCGATATTCACCGGGATGTCATCCGGGAAAATGTGCACGTGGAACTCGTCGGCCACGGACATGCTCACGATCTGACGCCGGATCAGATGAGGCTGCGCCTTCTTGGACCAGGAAAACTCGTCCACAGCCAGGTAGACCTCGTATCCCATATCGCGGATGGCCTGCACGATGCCCTTGTGGGACAGGGTGAAGGGGTCGAAGGTTCCAGGGAAGAACGCCACCTTATTCCGTGTCTCCGTGACCACCTCTCCCACCGTCAGGCGGTAGGCCGTGATGAAACGGCTGATATGGGACAGGGCCGACGCCCGGTAAAATCCGGTCAGCTCATCCTCTTTGTATTCATTGATAAGGAATAAAAACTTCTTAAAGCAGAGCCCGAAGATGCGGCTCTTGTGCTCCATGCCCAGCCTTGCGGAGCCGAACACGGTCTGTCCGATGACTAAAAGGGCCTCCTGCCGCACGGTCTGCCGGTGGTTGGCGAGACCGCTGAGGAGCATTCCGAGAAGCCGCTGGTTGCGCCTCTCTGCCGCTCCCTCCGGCTCGGGGAACCGCTCCGGGTAGGCCGGATAGCACTCCACCAGAATGCCGATGGTGTCCAGGGCCACCGACACGATGCGGTCATTTCCGCTGGCCAGCATGGCCTTTAAGTGGGCGATGACCTCGTCAAGCTGCTCCGGCGGCAGCCACAGGGCCACCTCGCCCAGGTAGGTGGGAATATATTTTGAGAACTCGTACTCTCCCACCTCCAGGCCCTTCACCAGCTCGATGGCAATCTCATTTCTCTGGTCAGGCTTTAAAAGCTTTATGAGCTTAAGAAGCGCCCGCCCCGCCTCGTGGCGCACCGCCACGCGCTCGCTGACCTTTATGAGGTTCGAGAAATGCGCCGCGATGTGGAGGATATGGTCGTAGATCCCGTGATCCACCTGGTCCACCAGAAGCTTTATGTTCACGGCCTTGATGACCCAGGGGGTCGAGGCCTTTAAGTTGTCCAGGAAAATATCGGACACCACGTCCCGGCCGTACAGCACGGCCTGCTGCGCTGTGGTGTCGCAGCCCAGGTTCGTGAGCACGCGGTACTGTAAAAATACCAGCGTGATGTCGTCGCCCGCGTTCATCTCCTTCACCAGACGCTCGATCTCCCCGCAGTAGGGATGCGTCTGCGTGTAGGCGGTGAACAGCTTGAAGGCGCGGCCCGCCGCGATGAACAGCTCGTGCTCCGGGGACTGGAAATAGTAAGCCACGAACCGGCCCAGCATCTCCATCTCCTCGTCGGTCAGAAGCTCAAAGGGCACATAGTGGATGGCGTCCAGGATGGCAAAGGCCGATATCTCGTCCAGCGTGCCGGGCTTCTCCATCCAGTTTAAGTAGGATTTTAAAAATCCCTTCCTGTCGGCCGGGCTGGAATCCCGGAGCACGCCGCTTAAGGCCAGCTTGAGCGTGTACGCGATCCTGGTCTTCTGCTGGGTCGTCAGCTTGTGGTCGGGGCAGATAATTTTCTTTAAGTAAGACTCCCACAGGGCCAGCACCTTCTGCTCCGCCACGTCGGGCATGTCGGCCGGGCGCTCCTTCTTATAGCCGGCGTTGAACCGGGCGATGATGCTTCCCATCATCTCCGCCGCCTTGCGCCGGATATCCCCCTCGCGGTGCATCAAAAGCTCGTAGAGGAAGCTTAAGGTCTGTATCTTCTGCAGGTCGTTGGTGTATGTGAAATACTCCTGGATGATGTTCATGTAGGCGCGGACATTCTTCCAGTTCTTCTCGCTGCGGGCCGCCTCCAGCATGTTTCCGAAGCGGCGTTCCTCGCCCAGCTGATTCATCACGTCGATGTTGTGGCGGACGCCCAGGAATACCAGGGACTGCACCACCTGTCCGGCGTCCCTCAGCGCGATGTCCGGCATGGAGACGGGACGGCCGGGGCGGCCGCTCAGCTCTGTATCCACGCCCAGGCTCTTCATGTAGTCCTCGAAATCGTGGAGTCTGGCGTAGACGAAACGGTACCGGCGCAGCTTGGTGTCGTCCACATTGTCCAGCTTATCCAGGATGACCTGGAAGGCTTCGTCCAGTGTGGAGACCATGGTGGCCCCGTCGTTTCCGCGGCTCTGCTTCACGCGGAAATCCGCGTAGATGAGCGTCAGGGACTCCGCCGACAGGTTCTCCGGCTCCAAGTCCCAGGTGGAATGGTTGGCCGCGATATGGCCGATGTACTGCATGTTATGGCGTGTGAACCATTTGTCCGTGTAGTAATAGTGAAGATAGGGGACGCGCTCGTTGGGCTTACAGCCGAATTTCCCCAGGTCGTGGCCGGCCGCCGCGCCGGAGGCCAGCGTCACGTCGATGGGCACGCCCGCCCCATAAAGCCCCCTGGCAATGGTCAGCGCCACGTGGTGGACGCCGGCGATGTGCTCCAGCGTGCGGAAGGTGGTAACCTCTCCGTTTAAGCGCATCATCTCATAGACATACTCCTGGCGGAAAATCTGGCGGAACTTCCGGTACTCGGCGCCGTGCTCAAACGTCCGGCTCTCCTCGTCCTCCAGGAACTGGAAATCCACCAGCGGATCAAAAGGCACGGTCTTTCGCTCCTCGTCGTAGACGAACTGCATCACCGCCAGGTAAAACAGGCATCCCGCCTTATGACGGCTGTCCACTGCGGCGAACGCATCGTCCGGATACAGGAGGCGGCATGCAAACTGATAAGTGAACTTCATCCACCCCTCTTCCGGCTCCGGGGAGAGCCGGTTCATGACCTTCTCGCACCGCTCGAAAATCTCGCGGCAGGTTACGCGTTCTTTTATGGGGAGCAGCCGGTCGAACCACCGCTCCCACTCTTCCTTGACAAAAAGACTCTGGATGTGCTTCTTCGTGATGCCTGTCTGCTGTAAAAACCGCCGGTCGCTCAGCTTCTGATAGAGCTCGGCAGCCATCTGACGTACTTGCTTCTTCGCCATTCTAAACCTCCCCACATTTATGCTTTCTTACAATTATATCATTATTTCTCATTAATTTGTTGACGAATTTCTTTTTTTTATGTAATATATAATAGTAACAGTTATTATTTTCTTTAAGAAGGAGAGCATATGAAGACACTAAAATACAGCCGACAGAGGGAGTCCATCAAGTCCTGCCTGATGAATCGCTGTGATCATCCTACGGCCGATGCCCTCTACACCACTTTAAGAGAACAGTTTCCCAACATCAGCCTGGGCACAGTTTACCGCAACTTAAATCTGCTGGTGGATTTGGGCGAGATAAAGAAGATTCCCAGCGGGGACGGGATCGATCATTTTGATTACGACACGTCGCCCCATTACCACTTCGTCTGCCGTCAGTGCGGATGCATCCGCGACCTGCCCATGCCGGTGTCTGAAACCCTCGAGCAGGAGGCCGCCGCCTTTGTCGACGGAACCATCGAGGACCACTCGCTGATCTTCCGCGGCGTGTGCAGCAGCTGCCGCGAAAATTTTTCTCATTAAAGGCTTGACAAGCAGATGACGGTGTGATATTGTTATATCAGTAATAATTACTAATATCAATTCAAGCACAAAAACAATAATATAAAAAAGGAGAGTATTTAAGATGAAGAAATTTGTATGTACTGTATGTGGTTACGTTCACGAGGGTGAGAGCGCTCCGGAGTTCTGCCCCGTCTGTAAGGCTCCGGCAGAGAAGTTCAAAGAGATGGACGCTCAGATGGCATGGGCAACCGAGCACGAGGTTGGCGTAGCTCAGGGCGTGAGCGAGGATATCCTTATGGACCTTCGCGCAAACTTCGAGGGCGAGTGCTCTGAGGTTGGCATGTACCTGGCGATGGCCAGAGTCGCTCACAGAGAGGGTTATCCGGAGATCGGCCTCTACTGGGAGAAGGCAGCTTACGAGGAGGCTGAGCACGCTGCAAAGTTCGCTGAGCTCTTAGGCGAGGTTGTGACAAGCAGCACCAAGAAGAACCTGGAGATGAGAGTCGAGGCTGAGAACGGCGCTACCGCCGGCAAGTTCGACCTGGCTAAGAGAGCCAAGGCTGCAAACCTGGATGCGATCCACGACACCGTACACGAGATGGCAAAGGACGAGGCCCGTCACGGCCGCGCATTCAAGGGTCTCTTAGAGAGATACTTCGGCTAATAGAGATTGATATAAAGCAACAGGGGAACGGGGAGCCTTCGGGCTCTCCATTCCCCCTTATTTATTTTACTCTGTTTTTTATGCTGCCGATCCCTTCCACGATACACTCCACCTCGTCGCCGGATTTTAAGAATACCGGAGGCGTGAACCCGATGCCCACGCCGGACGGCGTGCCCGTGGAAATGATGGTGCCTGCTTTCAGGGTCATGCCCCTGGAAAGCTCGCTGATAATGTGGTCGATGCCGAAAATCAGAAGCTCCGTATTGCTGTCCTGGCGAAGCTCCCCGTTCACCCGGGACTGGATCTTAAGCTTCGGCGGATATGCAATCTCGTTGGCCGTCACGATGCAGGGCCCCATGGGCGTGAAGGTGTCCAGGCTCTTGCCGAAGTACCACTGGCTGTGGCGGTCCTGGATGTTCCTGGCGCTCACGTCGTTGATGATCGTGTAGCCGAATACGTACTCCCTGGCCTTCTCAGCAGGCACGTCCTTCGCGTCTTTCCCGATGATGACCGCCAGCTCCGCCTCGTAGTCCAGGCTGTCCACGATGTCAAAATGCCCGTCGATCTCCCCGCCGTCCCCGATGGCCTCGTTGACGCGCTTGGAAAAATAGATGGCGTGGGGCCGCGTCCCGTCGTAGTCCTGCAGGTTAAAGCGGGCCGCCTCCTCCGCGTGGGCCATGTAATTGACACCCAGACAGATGATGTCCTGCTCCGGCACCGGGATCGGCGCCAGAAGCTTCACTTCTCCCAGCTGTGCCGCTCCGGGGATCTCGTAGGGCGATTTTCCGGCCACGTACTCCGCCATCTGAATCTCCGGCCCGCAGATCTCCTTCACCAGCGTCTTCATGTCTTTATAGTCCATGCCGGCGGCGCTTAAGGGGTACACCCACTCCCCCGTACTGTTGAAAAAGCCCAGCCTGGGGCCGTTTCCCACCGTATATGTTACAATCTTCATCTTCCCCTCCTGGGGCTCCTGCCCGCTGTGGGTCCTCCCTTAGCGGACGCGCTCGGGAAAGCCTACCTTCTTCTGTACCTTTCTCAGTGTCTTCATGGAGAAATACTGCGCCTTCTCCGCGTTGTTCTTAATCACGCTGTCAATGTACGCCTTGTCGCTGGAAAGCTCCGCATAGCGGTCCTGCAGCGGCTTTAACACGCTCACCACAGCCTCGCCCACGGCCATCTTGAAATCGCCGTAGCCTTTGCCGTCAAACTCTCTCTCCACGTCCGCCGGTGCCTTGCCGGTGCACGCGCAGTAGATGTCGATCAGGTTCTTAATGCCCGGCTGCTCGTCGCAGTAGCGCACGCAGGCCTCGGAGTCCGTCACCGCGCGCTTGAACTTGCGGATGATAGTATCCGGATCGTCCATCAGATAGATGCTTCCGTTGGGGTTCTCGTCGGATTTGCTCATCTTCTTCGCCGGATCCTGGAGGCTCATGATCTTCGCGCCCGCCTTGCCGATGTAGGCCTCCGGCACCGTGAACACGTCCCCATAAATGTTATTGAACCGGATGGCGATGTCCCTTGTAAGCTCCAGATGCTGCATCTGGTCGATGCCCACGGGAACCACGTCCGCCTGGTAGAGCAGAATGTCCGCGGCCATCAGCACCGGGTAGGTGAACAGCCCGGCGTTGATATTGTCCACGTGCTTCGCCGCCTTGTCCTTAAACTGGGTCATGCGGTTTAACTCGCCCATGTAGGTGAAGCAGTTTAAAATCCAGGCAAGCTCCGCGTGACCGCTCACATGGGACTGGTAGTAAATGCAGTTCTTCTCCGGGTCAAGGCCTGCGGCGATGTAGAGGGTCAGAAGGCTCCTCGCCCGTTTCCGAAGCTCCGCCGGATCCTGGCGCACGGTGATGGAGTGCATGTCCACCACGCTGAAAAACGTCTGGTATTCGTCGCTGATGGTCACCCAGTTCTTGAGGGCTCCCAGGTAATTTCCCAATGTCAGACTGCCCGTGGCCTGCATGCCGCTGAACAGTGTCTTTTTACCGTCTAACATATTTGAATCTCCTTTGGTCAAAATCTAGCTTCAATTATAGTACATGGGGAACATTCTTTCAAGGGAAAATCGCCTCGCCCAAACGGCTTGTCTTACACCGGAAAATCCGCTATACTAGAGAATGCAATCAGACCGGCCATGTGCCGGTGTATTTTTAAGGAGAACTATCATTATGGAAAAGATCACCAGCTTCACCGTCAACCACTTAGAGCTTCTTCCCGGCATCTACGTGTCCCGCAAGGACCAGGCCGGCTACGCCGCCATCACCACCTTCGACCTGCGCATGACGCGGCCCAACTTCGAGCCGGTGATGAACACGGCGGAGATACACACCATCGAGCACCTGGGCGCCACGTTCCTCAGAAATCACGCGGAGTACGGCTCCCGCATCCTGTACTTTGGCCCCATGGGCTGCCGCACCGGCTTCTACCTTCTGATGGCCGGCGACTACCAGTCCAGGGACATCCTGCCGCTGGTGACGGAAATGTTTGAATTTATAAGGGATTACAGAGACGAAATCCCCGGCGCGTGCGCCAGGGACTGCGGAAACTATCTGGATATGAATTTACCCATGGCCAACTATCTGGCGGATAAATTTTTGAAAGAGACGCTGTACTGCGCCACCGACAAAAACTTAAACTATCCGGAGGACTGACTGTCCGTCATGCAGCAAACGGGCCGAAGCACCGGCCCGCACGCACATGCGTCCGGCGTCCTCTATGCTCCCACCAGCGCGGAGATACCGAAGTAGGACAGCACCACGATCCCCAGCACGATGCGGTAATATCCAAAGAATTTGAAATCGTGCTGTCTGATGTACCCCATAAGGAACTTGATGGAGTAAACGGACACGCCGAAGGCGATGATCATGCCGAGAAGCAGATAAAACCACTCGGCGGCCGAAAAACCGAAGCCGGATTTCACAAGCTTTAAAAAGCTGGCTCCGAACATGATCGGGATTCCCATAAAGAAGGAAAATTCTGCGGCCACACTCCGGGAACACCCCAGCAGCATGGCTCCCAGTATGGTGGAGCCAGAACGGGAGGTTCCGGGAATCAAGGAGAGCACCTGGAAGCAGCCGATGAGCGCCGCCGTCTTGTAGGAGACGCGGCCCACGTTGCTGATGGGGAACTCCGCTCCCTGGTTTCTGTTCTCCAGAAGAATGAAGAACACACCGTAGATGATAAGCGTCGCGGATACCACATATCCGTTCATGAAACGCTCCATATAGTCGTCAAACAGAAGTCCCATGACCGCCGCCGGGAGGCACCCGACGATGATCTTCGACCACAGTCTCACGGTGGCCATCTGCTGATTCTGCGTCTTCTCACGGGAAAACGGGTTTAATTTTTTAAAGTAGAGAACCACCACGGCCAGAATCGCGCCCAGCTGGATCACCACCATGAACACCTCGCGGAAGCCCTCGCTGACGTCGAAGTGTATGATCTCATCCACCAGTATCATGTGGCCGGTGCTGCTGATGGGAAGCCACTCGGTAAATCCCTCCACGATACCAAAGACGATGACCTTCAAGATCTCAAAAAAGCTCATATCTGTTCCTTTCCCGCCATCCGGCTAAATATTCTCGATCTGCCAGTCGATGGGCCCGATGCCGTTCGACTTAAGAAACTCGTTGGTCTTGCTGAAGGGCCTGCTTCCGAAAAATCCCCGGTACGCCGACAGCGGGCTCGGATGAGGCGCCTCTAAAATCAGGTGCTTCGGATTGTTTAACATGGCCTTCTTAAGCTGCGCCGGCCGCCCCCACAGGATGAACACCATCGGGCGGTCCTGCCCGTTGAGCACCCGGATGGCCGCATCCGTGAACTCCTCCCAGCCAATGCCGCGGTGGGAGTTGGCCGCATGGGCCCGCACGGTCAGCACCGTGTTCAGAAGAAGCACGCCCTGGTCGGCCCATTTTTTCAGATAGCCGTTGTTCGGGATGTAGCATCCCAGGTCATCGTGAAGCTCCTGATAAATATTCACTAACGACGGCGGAATCTCCACGTCCGGCTTCACCGAAAAGCAGAGCCCGTGGGCCTGACCCACGTTGTGATAGGGATCCTGGCCCAGGATCACCGCCTTCACATTCGCCAGCGGCGTGAACGCGAACGCATTGAAAATGTCGTCGGCGTCCGGGAATATCTGCCTCGTCTGATACTCCTGCTTCACCGTCTCATACAGCTTTCTGTAATATGGTTTCTTAAACTCCCCGCTGAGGGGCGCAAGCCAGTCGTTGCTGATCGCCGCCACGGAAGATCCCTCCCTTTCTCCTTCTGTAGTTGTTGTCTATCGTTTCTGCGTCCTGCCGCCCGTTCTGTGCGGCTTTACATGCGCACCGGCAGTCCTCTGTCCGCCAGATACCTCTTCAAATCCATGATCTCCAGCTCCTTGTAGTGGAACAGCGACGCCGCCAGCGCCGCGTCCGCCTTTCCCTCCGTCAGAGCGTCGTAGAAATGCTCCTTCGTGCCTGCGCCGCCGGAGGCGATGACCGGCACGGAAACATTCTCCGCAATCAGCGCCGTCAATTCATTGTCGTAGCCGGCCTTGGTGCCGTCACAGTCCATGCTGGTGAGAAGAATCTCCCCGGCTCCTAAGGCGTCCACCTTCATGGCCCACTCCACCGCGTCGATGCCCACGTCCACACGGCCCCCGTTCTTGTAAATGTTCCAGCCGGAGCCGTCGGGCCGCCGTCTGGCGTCGATGGCTACCACCACGCACTGGCGGCCGAATTTGTCCGCCGCGTCGCTGATGAGCCGCGGGGTGTTGATCGCCGATGAGTTGATGGAAATTTTATCCGCGCCTTCCCTGAGGAGCATCTTGAAATCGTCCACCGTGCGGATACCTCCGCCCACGGTAAACGGAATAAACACGGTCTCCGCCACCCGGCGCACCATGTCCACCACAGTCCCCCGGTTGTCGGAGGAGGCGGTGATGTCCAGGAACACCAGCTCGTCTGCGCCCGCCTTGTCGTAGGCCGCCGCGATCTCCACCGGGTCGCCGGCGTCCCTCAGATTCACAAAATTAACTCCCTTGACCACCCGGCCGTTGTTCACGTCCAGGCAGGGAATGATTCTCTTCGTAAACATTTCCTACACCTCCCTGGGAACGCTGAGGAAATTCTTAAGAATAGAAAGTCCCACGGTACTGCTCTTCTCCGGATGGAACTGGCAGCCGAATACATTCCTGCTCTCCACCGATGCGTGGATATGGCAGCCGTACTCCGTGGACGCCGCCACAATGGCCTCATCCCTGGCTTTCAGATAGTAGGAATGCACAAAATACACGTAGCTCCCGTTCTCAATCCCCTCGTAGAGTCTGGTCCCCGGGCGGATATCCAGGCTGTTCCAGCCCATGTGGGGAATCTTAAGCCCCGGCGTATCGGGAATCTTTATGATATCGCCCTCCAGCACGCCGATACCGGGAACGCCGTCGCTCTCGTCGCTCCTCTCGAAGAGAAGCTGCATCCCCAGACAGATGCCGATGAGCGGGATGCCGGCCTGCGCCACCTCCCGCACAACCTCTGTCAGACCGTACTGGTTTAACTTTTCCATGGCGTCGCCAAAGGCTCCCACGCCCGGAAGGATCACGTGATCTGCCTTCAGAATGGTCTCCCGGTCCCTGGTGATGACCGGATCGCCGCCCAGAAGTGCTATGGCCTTCTCCACGCTTCTCAAATTGCCTGCGTCGTAATCAATTATCGCTGTCACTTGCGTCACGTCCTTATTTCTTTATCGCAGCCGTTCTTCGGTGAAGAATGGCTGTATAGTGCATACATATTTTATCACAGTCCCCGCACAAATTCCACTGAATTATCGCTGACCGGAACGGCGCGCCCGGAGATTTCCTGGGAAATCTGGCTGAAACGCTCATTTATCCGATACATATGTGACTTCTGGTTAAAAAATGCCGTCTTCTCAAAGGGCCATCGGATCACCGTCGGCGTCCCAAAGCCCACGCCCAGCTCCAGAATCAGAAGCTCCTTATTCAGCGTCCCCGCCAGCCAGCGGGTGTAGACCTGCCACTGGGGAAGATAGCCCTCCTCGATGTAGTGCTCCGCCGCCACGGTGTTGGGTATCAGCGGCGCGCCGCAGTGTGGGCAGACGCCGTCCGGAACCTCGCCCGGCTCCCAGATGTCTTTGGTGCAGGCGTCCCGGCACTGCTGCCAGCTGTCGTTGCCGCAGGGGGCAACGATGCGGGCCGGGTCGATGCCGGATTTAAAAATTCTCCCGTCGGTGACGGTGGTCACGATGAAGAAATCTTTTCCCTCCGTTAATCTATATAACGAATCGTAGGCGGGAATTACCTCAGCCTCCGGCCGCTTCCACTCCTCGCCGATGCCGATGAGCAGGCGCTCACAGGTTTTCAGATGCTCTCTTAAATCGTTCTTTGCGTTCATTGTTCGTCTCCCTTATTTTTCTATCTTACTCCATGCGGGGGATTTGTGCAATGAAAAAAACCGCCGGACGGGGTTCTCTCCCCGCCAGGCGGTTTTACATAATCGTTTTTTAATTACTTTAAGGTAACCTTTGCACCCTCAGCCTCTAAAGCAGTCTTGATCTGCTCAGCCTCCTCCTTGGAAGCGCCAGCCTTAAGTACCTTCGGAGCACCGTCAACTACGTCCTTAGCCTCTTTCAGACCTAAGCCGGTAGCCTCACGTACAACCTTGATAACCTTAACCTTGTTCGGGCCTACCTCGGTAAGCTCTACGTCGAACTCGCTCTTCTCCTCAGCTGCCTCAGCTGCGCCGCCTGCTGCTGCAACTACAACGCCAGCTGCTGCGGATACACCGAACTCCTCCTCGCAAGCCTTTACTAACTCGTTTAACTCTAATACAGATAACTCTTTGATAGCTTCGATAAACTCAGCGGTTGTTAATTTTGCCATTTTGATATACCTCCGTTTTAATTTTTAAATGGTTTTTGATTTTCGTTCATCAGGCGGCGCGTCCTACGCGGCCTGTGGGTCTCCTATTAAGCCTCTTTCTCTGCGATCTGCTTGATAACGCGAGCGAAGTTGGCAATCGGGGACTGCATGCTGCCAAGCAATCTTCCGAGAAGAATCTCTCTGGAAGGAATGGTAGCGATGACCTGGATGCCCTTCTGATCGTAGTAGGTTCCCTCTACCACGCCAGCCTTCAGCTCCAGTTTGTCAGCCTTCTTAGCGAACTCAGCCAGTACTCTTGCCGGAGCGGTAGCATCCTCTTTGGATACGGCCAGAGCGGTCGGTCCCTCAAGATGCGGCTCCAGAGCCTCAAATTCTGTTCCCTTAGCGGCGAAGCGGATCATGGTGTTCTTGTAAACCTTGTAAGTAACACCAGCTTCTCTTAACTGCTTACGAAGCTGTGTATCCTGCTCCACAGTAAGACCGCGGTAATCTACGAGTACAGCGGACTTAGCGCCATTGAATAATTCAGAAATCTCAGCAACGATTGGCTGTTTTAATTCAACTTTTGCCATGAATGGTTTACCTCCTGTCAAATTTGGTATCACCTGCGAAAAAATAGCCCTTCTGTCTGCACAGAAGGGCTCTACAATTCTCCAAATAATGAGTTTTGCATGTTCCTCGGCAGGCGGCGGATGCCTTTATGCTCTGTGAGCTCCTGCTGTCTTCGGCAGTCAATACTTGAGTAATATAGCATGTTTTTGGAGGAGTGTCAAGGGATTTTTTCTTTGACGAAGGAAAATTTTCTTTAAACGCGCTCTGCCGGGCGCACCCCTGCAAAAAAGGGACGCCCCCAGGCCTTTCCGCCTGGCTGCGTCCCTTTTCTATCATATTCTCGATGCGCTCGAATTAGTTTGTGAGCTTCGCTACGTTCAGCTTCACGCCCGGGCCCATGGTGGATGTGAGGGTTACGCTCTTTAAGTAAGCGCCCTTCACGGTGCTGGGTCTGGCCTTAATGATTGCATCAACAAGCGTCTGGAAGTTGTCCGCTAACTGCTCCTCGGTAAAGGAAGCTTTTCCAACTGGCACGTGGATGATATTGGTCTTATCAAGTCTGTACTCAATCTTACCAGCTTTAATGTCGTTGATTGCCTTGGTCACGTCCATGGTTACGGTGCCAGCCTTCGGGTTCGGCATTAAGCCCTTCGGACCTAACACACGGCCGAGACGTCCTACGACACCCATCATGTCGGGAGTAGCTACAACTACATCGAAATCTAACCAGCCCTCGTTCTGGATCTTCGGAATAAGCTCCTCGGCTCCTACGTAATCTGCGCCTGCTGCGGCTGCCTCGTCGGCCTTCGGTCCCTTAGCGAACACTAAGATTCTTACGGTCTTACCTGTACCGTGAGGAAGAACAACCGCGCCGCGGATCTGCTGGTCTGCGTGACGTCCGTCACAACCGGTTCTGATATGAGCTTCGATGGTCTCATCAAATTTGGCAACAGCCGCTTTCTTAACGATAGCGATCGCGTCCGCTGCATCGTAGAGAGTCGCACGGTCTACTAATTTAGCAGCCTCTACGTATCTTTTTCCTCTTTTCATTCTAAATAACCTCCTAGTGGTATTTGCGGGAATTTCCCTCCCACGTTTTTAAATGTTTGCTATCTCTTAGTCCTCAACCTTGATACCCATGCTTCTCGCAGTACCTGCGATCATGCTGGTAGCGGCCTCGATGCTGGCGGCATTCAAGTCGGGCATCTTGAGCTCGGCGATCTTCTGAACCTCTGCTCTGGAGATAGTAGCTACTTTCGTCTTGTTCGGGGTCGCAGATCCGGATTTGATCTTGCAGGCCTTCTTTAACAAAACTGCAGCCGGCGGAGTCTTTGTGATGAAGCTGAAGCTTCTGTCTGCATATACAGTGATAACAACCGGGATAACCAGGTCGCCCTGATCTGCGGTTCTGGCGTTGAACTCCTTCGTAAACTGTACGATGTTCACACCGTGCTGACCGAGAGCCGGACCAACTGGCGGAGCCGGTGTTGCTTTACCGGCAGGGATCTGTAATTTAATATAACCTGTTACTTTCTTTGCCATAATAAGGCACCTCCTAATAATGTGGTGTTTGCGGGGATTTCCCTCCCACGAGCCTGCGCCGCAGCGGCAGGCCGCTTATCTTTGTTACATCTTTTTCACTTCTGTGAAATTCAGTTCCACCGGGGTCTCCCGGCCGAACATCTCGACATTGATCGTAATGCTCTGTTTGGACTCGTTGACGGACCTGATAACGCCGACGGTATCCTTCCAGGCACCGGAGATCACGACGACCGTGTCTCCCTGCGCGAAGTCTACGACTATCTCCGGAGTCTTGAATCCCAGGCTCATCATCTCCTCTTCGCTTAAAGGAACCGGCTTTGAACCCGGTCCGACGAATCCGGTGACGCCTCTGGTGTTCCTGACCACGTACCATGTGTCGTCATTCATAACCATATGGATGAGCACATAGCCGGGGAACATCTTTTTGGCTACCTGTTTCTGGGCTCCGTTCTTAATCTCTACAACATCCTGCATGGGCACGGACACTTCCAAGATCTGATCCTGAAGCTTTCTGTTCTCAATGGTCTTCTCAATGTCAACTTTTACTTTGTTCTCATAGCCAGAGTACGTGTGGACCACATACCAATTTGCTTCCGACATATTCTCTCCCTCGTCTTTAACTGATTATTTTACTAAATAACAAGCTTCAAAGCCTCAACGATAATAATGTCCAAGCCTGCGATGATCACGCCCAGAGCCACGGAAACGGAAACCACCGCGATGGTCTGCTTCGTCACCGTCTTCTGGTCCGGCCATATGATCTTTTTGTACTCGGCCTTCAAACCATCGAAAAAACTCGTCTTAGGAGCTTTTTCAGTCTTTACGGTCTCTCCCATAACTTCACGTCCTTTTACAAAACCAGATTACTTAGTTTCCTTGTGTAAAGTATGTGTCTTACAGAATCTGCAATACTTCTTGGTTTCCATTCTGTCGGGATGAGTTTTCTTGTCCTTCGTCATGTTGTAATTGCGTTGTTTGCATTCCGTACATGCCAGTGTAATTCTTGTGCGCACGACTTCCACCTCCACTTAAAATTTTCGTTGTGCGGCCTCTTTTTAAGCTATTTTTGAGCATAAAAAAAAGACCTGTGTTCTTCCATTCGCCCGTCTACTATATCACAGTTCTTTTTGCCCGTCAAGACGTACCGCCCATAATTCTTGGCGGTTTTCCTCAAAAAGTATGTGCCCGGCCAGGGGGAACAGGCCGGGCATATATTCAAAATTTTGCGGTGCTTCCATATTTTTCTGAAACGTTTTGTTTCTTGACTTTATTATAAGGAAGTCTTACTATAAAGTAAAGCTACTGATTATTATGTTTATTTTAAGTAATACTTAAAAAGGAGATACATGGAGAGCGCAAGATACAAGGCCTTTCTGGCGGCCGTCGAGACAGGAAGCTTTTCCCGGGCGGCCGAGCAGTTAAACTACACGCCGTCCGGCGTCAGCCAGCTGGTGACGGCGCTGGAAAATGAATTAAACGTCACGCTTCTTCACCGGACGAAGAAGGGCGTCTCGCTGACCAACGACGGGAAGCATTTTGTGCCCGTGGTCCGCAGTCTGATCGGGGAGGAAAACCGTCTGTACGAGCTGGCTTCCCAGGTGAACGGCCTGCTGATAGGAAGCATTTCCATCGCCACCTATTCCAGCGTCGCCGTCTACTGGCTTCCCAAAATCATCCGGCGGTTCCGGGAAACATACCCGCAGATCCAGTTTAAATTCCACGAGGGCACATGGCAGGAGCTGAGCCGGCAGCTGGACGACCGCCGGGCGGATCTGGCGTTTTTCAGCCACCGGGATCCGATGCCCTACGACTGGATTCCCCTGGCCGAGATCCCGCTGCTGGCCATCCTTCCGCGGTCCCACCCGCTGGCCGGCGCCGGAGTATTTCCCATCCAGCAGTACCGCCGGGAGACGCTCATCATCCCGGACCTGAAGCAGGTCAGCGACATCTATGATTTTCTGAACCGGCACCAGCTGACGCCGGACGAATCCGTGCTGACCGCCGACGATTTATCCGCCATGGCGTTAATCGAGCAGGGCATGGGCGTGGGGATTTTAAACGCGCTCATCGCCTCCAGCGAGACCTTCGACGTGGCCCGGCTCCCGCTGGATCCGCCGGAATCCATCACGATGGGGATGGCCGCCCTCTCCTTCCGGCACACGTCGCCCGCCGTGCAGAAATTTGTCGAATGCGTAAAAGAAATGGGAGATCTGTGATCCCCCATTTCTCTTACACCATGAGCTGGTAATTCTCTATATCCAGATATTTTCCGAACTTCCGCCCCGCCTCCTTAATGGTGCCACAGTGGACGAAGCCGAAGGACTCGTGGAGCTTCACGCTGATCTCGTTGCCGCCGGTGATAACGGAGATCACGGTGTGAATCCCCCCGTTCTCCCGGGCCATCTTTAAGATCTCCTCCATCAGCGCCTTGCCGATGCCGTAGCCGCGGTAGTGGGCGCTCACGTAGACCGACAGCTCCACGGTGGCGGCGTATCCCTCCTTCTCCCGGTAGGGGGAGAGGCTGGCGTATCCCACGGCCTTTTCGTTGACCTCGGCGACGATCACCGGGTGGCGGCCGGTATGCTTCTCAAACCACTCCAGCCGGTCGTCCAGGGCCTTGGGCTTTATGTCAAAGCTGGCGGTGGAATTTAACACTTCATAATTATAGATATCCAGAATACGCTCCATATCAGTCTTCCTTGCAGGGCGAATAATCATCGAAAAACCCCCTTTTTCTTTTAGTATACATGGAATCACTGGCCCTGTCCAATACAAATCGTCAGCACATACACATTTTTTACGCCCGCCCTAAGAAGCAGCCTGGTGCAGGCCTCCGCGGTGCTCCCGGTGGTGTAGATGTCGTCCACCAGAATCACGTCTGTGAGTCCGTCTGCGGCCTCCTCCGACACCTCGAAGGCCTGGATCAGATTTTTGAACCGCTCCGACGCCGTCAGCTCCTTCTGGGGCGCCGTTTTCTTTACGCGGAAGAGCACGTCGGTGCGCACGGGAAGCTCCAGCCCCCTCTCCTCTTTAAGGCTCCGGCTGATGGCCCTCGCCAGCTCCTCGGCCTGGTTAAAGCCCCTGGCGCGGCGCCTGGACGGGTGCACCGGCACGGGGATCAGCGCCTGGGCCCCCGATCGTTCCAGGCGTTCTCCGTATTTAAGGGCCAGGGCGCGGCCGTAGAAATCCAGATATTCCCTCTTGTTTTTATACTTGATCCGGGCCATGGAGGCGCGGGCCCGCTCGTCGTAGTTTAAGAGGGCCATGCCGAAGCGGAAAGATTTGGGGCGCTTCGTGCAGTCGAAGCAGTATTCGATCCGCGGATGAAGCACTTCTTTGCCGCAGGTTTTACAGGTTGGGGATTTCACAAAAGACAATTTTGAAATGCATCCGGGGCAGATGAGCCCGCCCCGGGGAACGACGATGCCATGACAGACCGGGCATCGCCTTGGGAACAGAAGATCAAACACCTAAGCCCTCCTCAAGCTCCAGAATGCGGTCCTTAAGGCCGGAATACCGGCGCTGCTCGGTCGCGTTGTCCACCATGGCCTGGAACGTCTCTGGAAGTCCCACCAGGCAGACGCAGGCGCGGGCCCGCGTGACCGCCGTATAAATTAAGTTTCTCGTCATCAGCATCCGGGGGCCGCTGTGCACCGGGATGACCACCGCCGGGTACTCGCTTCCCTGGGATTTGTGGATCGTGATGGCGTAGGCCAGCTCCAGTTCCTCCAGCATCTTGAAGCTGTACTCCACCAGCCGTCCCTCGTCAAAGGCGACCGTCAGCGTCTCCGCGAATGTGTTTACCTCGCGGATGATGCCCATGTCCCCGTTGAACACGCCGGTCCCGGCGTCCGTGGGCACGCCCCATTTGTTGCGGACCTCCCACTCCAGCTGATAGTTATTTTTAATCTGCATCACCTTGTCGCCCAGGCGGAAAACCGTCCCGCCGATCTCCTTCTCGGGCTTGTCCGGGGACGGGGGATTTAAGTATTCCTGGAGAATCTGGTTGAGCCGCTCCACTCCCAGAAGGCCCTTTCTCATGGGCGTCATGATCTGGATGTCATAGGTTGTGGCGTGGACGTAGCCGGGAAGCTTCTCCCGCACCAGGGTGATCATGGCGTTTATGATGGCGTTGGGGTCCTCCCGGCGGATGAAGAGAAAATCATTGCTCTTCTTCCCCACGGGCACCTGCTCGCCGTCGTTGATCTTATGCGCATTGACAATGATATCGCTCTGGGCTGCCTGGCGGAAGATGCGGGTCAGTTTGACCACGTGGAACTGGCCGGAATCGATCATGTCGCGGAGGACGTTTCCCGGCCCCACCGACGGCAGCTGGTTCACGTCGCCCACCAGAATCAGCCGGGTGCCCACGTTCACGGCTTTTAGGAGCGAGTGCATCAGATGAATGTCCACCATGGACATCTCATCGATGATGACCACGTCCGCGTCCAGGGGATTCTCCTCGTTGCGCTCAAATCTCATGCCCGCCGAGGTGCCGCCCTGCCCCTTCTCATCCAGCCCCGGCCCGCCGGAGAGCTCCAACAGCCGGTGAATGGTCCTGGCCTCGTAGCCCGTGGCCTCGGTCATGCGCTTGGCGGCGCGCCCGGTGGGGGCCGCCAGAAGGATCTCCATCTCCCCCATCTCGAAGTAGCGGATGATGGTGTTGATCGTGGTGGTCTTGCCGGTGCCGGGGCCACCGGTGATGATTAAGAGCCCGCAGTTCACGGCCTCGATGACGGCCTGCACCTGCAGCTCGTCCAGCTCGATGTCCTCCTGCTCCTGGATGAAGGCCAGGCGCTTTCTTATATCCTCCTCCGGCTCGTCGCCGGTGATGTTGAGATCATGGAGCATCCGCGCGGTGTTTAACTCAGTGTAGTAATACTGGGCCGCGTAGACGATGCGCCCCTGGCCGGTCTCCTTGACGATCAGACGGCGGTCCATCTGCATGTCCATCAGATGCTTGTCCATGGCTCCGGGATCCACCTTCAAAAGCTCGGCGGCGCCGGCCTTTAACTCCTCCTCCGGCAGGTAGGTATGGCCGTTTCCTACGGCCTGGAGAAGTGTATACAGTATACCGCACTGGATCCTAAAATCGGAGTTGGTGAAAATTCCCACCTTCGACGCAATCTCATCAGCCATCTTGAAGCCCACTCCGGGAATGTCATCGGCCAGCTTGTAGGGGTTCTGGCGGATGATGCCGTACATGGCCGGGCCGTACTCATTGTAGATCTTCACGGCCAGATTTAAAGAAATGCCGTACTCCTGCAGAAACATCATGGCCTGGCGCATGTCGCGCTTCTCTTCCACCTGCTCGCCGATGGCCATGGCCATCTTCTCGCTGATGCCCTTGACCTCGGAGAGGCGCTCCGGCTCCTCCTCCATGATGCGGAAGGTGTCGTTTTTAAATTTTTTCACGATGCGGGCGGCCAGCGCGGCCCCGACCCCCTTGATGGCCCCGGAGCCCAAGTAGCGCTCCATGGCCACGGTGTCCTCGGGAGCCTTGATCTCATAGCTCTCCACCGCCAGCTGTTCCCCGTAAAGAGGATGCTCGGTCATGGTACCCGTGGCCTCGATCATCTCTCCCTCGCTTATATAGTGAAAGATGCCGACGAGAATGTATTCCTCATTCCCGTCGGCCACACTCAGTACCGTATATCCGTTATCCTCATTGCGGAACTTGATCTTTTCCACAAATCCTCTAACTGTCGCCATATGCTTTCTTTCGGTTATCTCTTAAAAAATCCTCTGTCGTCCTCGTGCTCGAACTCGATGAATTTGCCCGTGCCCACTGCCACGGCGGTCAGCGGATCCTCGGCGATCATGGTGGCGATGCCGGTCTTCTCCTCGATCAGTGCGTCCAGCCCGCTTAACAGGGAGCCGCCGCCCGTGAGGACGATGCCTCTGTCAAATATATCCGCTGCCAGCTCCGGCGGCGTCCTCTCCAGCACGTTGTGAACGGCATCCACGATCTGCATGGCCGGCTCCCTTAAAGCCTCCAGCGTCTCGTCGGAGGTGACCACGATGGTCTTCGGAAGACCTGTCACCAGGTTCCGGCCTCTCACCTCCATGGTGACGACCTCCGGCCGCTTGTAGGCCGCGCCGATATTGATCTTGATCTCCTCGGCGGTTCTCTCACCGATCAGAAGATTGTGCTTCTTTCTCATGTAGCGCACCAGCGCCTCGTCGAAATCATCTCCGGCCACCTTGATGGAGGTGCTGACAACGGTTCCGCCCAGGGAAATAACTGCGATGTCGGCGGTACCGCCTCCGATATCGACGATCATGTTGCCGCAGGCCTTATAGATGTCGATGCCTGCGCCGATGGCTGCGGCCACCGGCTCCTCGATGATGGAGACTTCCCTGGCGCCTGCCTGGTAGGTGGCGTCCTCAACAGCCTTCTTCTCCACCTCGGTGGCTCCGCTGGGGATGCAGACGCTGACTCTGGGCTTTCTTAAGGTTCTCTTGCCCACTGCCTTGTTGATAAAATACTTGAGCATCTTCTCCGTCACGGTGTAGTCGGAGATCACGCCCTGGCGCAGCGGACGGACCGCCACGATGTTGCCCGGCGTTCTTCCGATCATCAGACGGGCTTCCTCGCCGATAGCTTTTATCTCATTCTTATCCCGGTCAATGGCCACCACGGACGGCTCTTTTAAAACTACGCCCTTACCCTTGATATACACAAGGATACTGGCCGTCCCCAGGTCGATACCAATGTCGTTGGACATCATCATACTTCTTTTCCTCCTGTTTCGTACTGCAGAATCGTTCTATTGTAATAAAATCTTCTATGTCAAGAAAATTAAATGTCATTTCCTATTATATACAATTTCTCTTTGATTTGAAAGGCTTTTTTTTATTTTTATTATCTTTATGATTTTTTTATCCGGCATACACATTTTAGACACATTTTATTCGTATAATCAAACCATGTTATCCAGAAGGATAGCATAATAAAAGCTTTTTCATACTCATACCGGACGGCTATGAGCCGTCCGGCCCCCCTACCAACTTAGCTGATTTCTTTTTTATACCTACCATTCCCTATATCAAGAGGGCGTCCGATGCTTCGGGCGCCCTCGTTGGTTTTCATTCCGGGCAAAATAAATCTTCATATGGAGAAGAACCAGGCACGATGTACCTGGTTCTTCTGTTCCTGCAGAATCCGTTTATCCGGAATTACTCGTCGTCCCTGCCGTGTTTCTTTCGTCTGTACCGGGCTCCGAGAGCGAGAAGTGCACTCAGTCCGGCCATAGAAATCGCAAACAGTGCGCCGTAAAGTCCTGTCCGGCTGCGGTCTCCCGTCTTCGGCGGCGCCGCCAGCGGAACCGGCTCATCCTCTATGATCTCCATATTTGGCGGGAGCGGCGCCAGCGGAACCGGCATATCCGTCACCGTAACCGACCGATTCGGCGTACTGCCGCCTCCGCCTCCTCCGCCGGGCCTGCCGGGATCCGGCGTATAGGTCAGCGTGTTCTCAAAGTCCACGCCATTCTCCGCATTGGACGAGGTGGCTACCTGATCGTAGTTCTCTACCGGTGTCTCAACCACAGTATACTCATAATAGTTTCCGTCAGAATCCGCCACGGGCAGGCCATTGTAATAATAATCCCAGATGTTCTCCGTCCTGGGTCCCCAGGTGGGTTTCTTATTACAGTCTGTCCACTCGCCGCCGCGGTCTGCCATGCGCCGCAGGAGCGTGAGCTCGATTCCATCGGGCCTTCGTCCGTATCTGTCATCCTCATCCACCCATGTCTTGGTGCCATGGATATCCATGAAGCCGATGTTCCGGATTCTGGTCTCATGAGAGTCCGCGTCATCGCCGGGGATAGCGATATCTGTAATGATCGTGTAGGTGTTTGGCGTCCCAAGCCCTGACTCGCTCTTAAAGCGCACCGCGTCATCGGCGCTGCCAGTCTGCCTGTCGTAGTCTCCGTCTACGGGCCTTCCTGCCGCGGCAATTTCCAGTGCGTAATAGTACCAGCGCTGGTCATTTATGTCGTACCTGGGCAAACCGTCAAATGTATGAGACCAGCCGTCTGTCCCGTTAAGTACAGCCGTAAGCTGTTCACCGGTCTCTTTCAGCTTATACGCCTCGCCCTTCTCCGGATCAAATCCAGTGCTTCCCGGAGCCTCGTGGGTTCTGTATACCCCCACTGTTATCGCCGCCTGTTCGGCATCCTCTGCCAGGCTCCACTGTTTGGAGACGGTAAGAGTGTCGAACGCCAGCTGTTTCAGCGTATTGGTAAATGTCACTCCGCCGCGGGCTGCGTCAGAAGCAGTAGCCACATCGTAATTCTTCACCGGCGTCTCGGTCACGGTGTACTCATAGCTGTTTCCGTTGTAATCGGACACGGGCAGGCCGCTGTAGGAATATGTCCATACATCCGTATTCAGCGTACCATTGTTCCAGACAGGCGGTTTCTCACCGCAGTTCACCCACTCGCCGTCGCCGCCGGCAATACGTCTCCAGAGCGTCAGCTCGATTGTGCCGGGTCTCAGCTCGTACCTGTCACTGCCGTCCTCCCAGATCTTCTGACCCGCAATGTCCATCAGGCCGATGTTTCGGATATTGGTCTGATGAAGCGTATCATCTTTTCCGGGAACTGTAATGTCCGTGATGATAATGACATTCGGGTCATCGAGACCTGATACGCTCTTGTAGCGAACGGTATTTTGCGAAGCCGGGGCCAGCTGATTGTATGGGTTCCGGCTGGAGCCAATGTTGATCGGGCTGTCGTCGATGGCAATTTCCAGGGCGTAGTAGTACCATTCATTGCCTTTGGCGTCATACCTGGGCAGGTTATTAAACGTATGCTTCCAAGCGTTGCTTTCCGAAAGCGTACATGTCAGCTGCCGACTGCTGTCCTGGGGATGGAAATACCGATCGGAGGTCTTTCCGGGTTCAAATCCAGGAGCACCCAGAGATGTGTGTGTCCGGTATACGCCCACCGTCACGCTGCCCGGTTTCGCAGCAGAATCCGCGAGGTTCCATTCCTTTTCGACCTGAAGGCTGACGCTTTCAAGCGTGTTTGTAAAGTCCACACCATAAGTATTATTCCCTGCTGATGATGACTTATAGTTTGCTACAGGTGCTTCTTCTACCGTATACTCATACGTATTTCCATTATCGTCTGCTACCGGGAGGTGCGTATAGGTATAATTCCATACATCTCCGTCTCTTCCAGACCAATTAGGTTTGGTTTCGAGTTTTTGCCAGGATCCATTTGGAATCCGTCTCTTAAGCGTCAGATCGATGCTATCCGGTCTCATACCGTGAATATCATTTTCATCCACCCATGTCTTTGTCCCCGCGATGTCCAGGAAACCGATATTTCGGATGTCCGTTCTGTACGGAACAGCTGTGCCGTTGATATCCGTTACAATGATGTAAGGATCGTTCCCATCCGATGAGGTGATTCCGGATTCACTCTTGAGCCGGACGGCATTTGAAGAGGTTGCAATCTCGTATGAAGGCTGAACTTCTTCATCGCCAATTTTGAGCTCCAGCGCATAGTAGTACCACTGTTTGCCGTCTGCATCATACTTGGGCAGGTTACTAAATGTCTGCGTCCAGTTGTTTGATGCTGAAAGAGTTGCTGTGAGCGGGCTGGTATTATCTTCTTCGGGGAAATATGCCCCTTCTTTGATATACCGGTTGCGCTCCCAACTTGGTATAAATCCACTCTCGTTGGGATTTTTGTCTGTCCTGCAAACGCCGACCGTCACATCCGGCTTACTCACACCATTTGCAAGATGCCAATTCTTAGTAACTGTCAGGCTCGTGGTGACGAGATTCTGGGCCGCAAAAGAGAACGCAAATCCTTCTTCCATTTTCGATTGCATCTCGCCGATCTGGATATAGCTATTGCCAATCTTCTTTTCTACAACACGGTATTGTGTAGCTGCATTAGGCTCATCTTCCGGCAAATAACTTCCAGCAAGCCGTTCTGGCAATCCATTCCATACGGCCCTCCAGACAGACGTTTCGCCGTAAGGCTTAGAACTTGAAGCATCGATCTTTCCATCCAGCGTAACATCAACATTTGGAGCAAAATCCTTCCATCCAGTTTCCTCGTTTTCTGTTGCCAGATACTGCAAACTAAATTTCACGCTAAGGTTATCCGATCGATCGCCGACCCAGGTCTTGTCAGCTCCTACATTGACTACATCCATTGTGTTGGTGACGCTAGTGGAATCTTGTACATATCCATAGGTGTTTTCGTAATCAGCAACATAAGCAGTATTGTAGGTGCCGCCTTCTTTTACCAGATCAGTTTCTTTAACCTCTCTCTTTCCCGCTGTCCAAGAAGTGCCATCCGTTTTGGGATGAAGTTCTACAGCCCTATAATGAATTTTATCACCACTTATGGACACAGCAGGAAGATTATTTATCGTCAAAGAACTGGTATCCAAAGTATTCGCGGCCTGTAAAACCACGACATAATCACCCTCTGCCTCGCCGTTTACATTATATATTTTCTGATTTTGCCAATTACTATCATCTGCTGGAGTTTCCGCTGTTGTATACTGAATGACAAAAGCAGTCGACCATTTTCCTGCTCCGGCTGAAGGTCTTGTATTATATGCATTCTTAGAATCCTTTTCCCAATTCTTTGTAATCGACAAGGAAACCGTATTCAATTTGTTATTTATCGTATACAAAGCCGCAGGCGAGTTCACAAAATACTTGTCTGACTGTGCAAATAACAGCGAATCCCCTCCATTATCCGGATTCTTATATACATAGTGATACTTACCCGTTTCATCGAGGACACGTTCAACCTCTGCTATTATTTTATAGTCATCTTTTCCGCTTTCTTTATAACGTATTTCAGTTTCAACGTAACGATAATAAAGCTTGACATACTGCTTATCCTTCGATGCATCTCCATTCGAGCCTTCATCTGATGTTATACCGACATAACTCGGAAGATTTACGTTTCTTCTTGTCCAGGCACTACTATTAGAAAGTACCCCCTGCAGTGTTGGCGTAAAGGTTCCTTTTATCGGTTCTCCGTTAACCGAAACAGACTCAAAGAACTGATCCGCATTTACCCACTGTTCTTCTGCTGCGTCAGATGCAGTTGCAACCTGGAGCTGGAACTGAACCTGGAATTCTCCTGGTATGAAATTATATCCCAGACTTCCACCAGCTTGATTTTTCCAGGTTTTCTGATAACCAACAGAAGTAAGGATAGAATTAGTCAATGATCCCATCGAAATAATCTGATTCTGACAAGAGCCTCCATTCACCATACCATTAGCGGGAGCAGATTTATAACTGTTCTCCACCTTTTCAAGGTCCTCTTTAACCGTATATTTCCACTCTCTGCCATTTGGTGCATATCTTGCTAATTCTCCCTGCTCTTTAGCATCCGAACCAGTTGCCGTTATCGTGTAATTCCACGAATCGGCAGTACCGGAACTTCCCGCTCCGCCATCTTCCACCCCAGTGTCCACGGTAATCTCGTACAGATTTTCCTTTACATTTTCGGAAGTCATGCCTGTCGCCGAACGTGAAAGCGTAAGCATTGATTTGAATATCTCCGGATCTGGCCGCGTGTTAAAGGCATCGTTAAAATCTGACCACGTTTTGGTTCCCTTAATGGTGATGGTTTCTCTTTCCTCTCCTTTTCGCTGGTTCAGGAATGTGGCATCTGCTTCCCGAGTGTCCCCGCCGGCAGTTCCATCGTCCCCGGATTCCTTGATTTTAATTCCAGAAACTTTTGCCTGTATGCTGGTGCCGGTATCGAGTGCCTTATTCTCATCCACTTGCACGTCTTCCCTGTTAAGATCTCCTATTGCCGCCCAGGTATCATAATCTCCCAAAAGAACCGTCGAGCCGTCTTTCGCGATCTCACGCACCTCATACTCATAAGACGCTCCGTTGGGCGCGTGAATTTCCAGATTATCAAAGGTTATGGAATGTTTGAGCTGCCAGGGTTCTGGTACTTGGTTGTCTTTTTTTTGCTGCTCGTAAAGTGCCTCTATACTCTCCGCACTCCATGTCCGCTCACTGACCTTTTGGGGAGTGGTATATGCATATATTGGCTCTCCATTATCCATCCCTGTTTTATAATTCCTATACAGTTCGAATTTTACCGTCGGATAACCAAGAACTGTAGTTTCTTCTCCAACTTTTGCTGTCGGGAGATTCAGATACTTCTTAACAGTCAGAGAACCCGGTTCCTGTTCAAACCCTTTATATGTGTTGGTAATGAGATAGCTGTTTGTCTTTGACTCATAAACCTCGTCTAATCCCAGCTGATCGTCTTCACCAACTATACTGGAATCCCAAAGAACTTCTGTTTCCTCTACTTTATACTCATAACGATATCCATCATCATCGTAAAGTGCCAGTTTTTTCGGTTCTGTATCTGCGTCTCCCGGTACAGTTTCTGCTTTTCCGTCCCCATTTACAAAAATGACATTTTCGCCTTCGTATAAAATTTCAAACTTATAAGATTTATCTGTACCTCTATCCAAGGATTCCCAGTCATCAGACGTTATTTTCATCCAGGCAATCGCTTCCCAGCCTTTCTTGTCTGACTTACGCTGAAGCGTCACCTTGATTCCCGGCAGGTTCTCCATCTTAAACCCAGGAGAATCAATCCGCCAGAGCTTCTGTCCGTCAATAACAACCGTCTGCGCGAGCTTATTGCGGAATGTGCCGCCCTCAATCAGTGCGTAAACTCGCGCTTCACCCTCCGCAGATACGGGTACCATCGGAGCCGGTTCATCACTTCCGCCAGACTCACCATTGGAACCGCCAGGACCTCCGATATAATCGACATCATAGCATTTTTCCGCATCCGTCGGGCTGGCCACAGGAGTGTCCCCTGTCCCGCGGGCATGACCAATTCCATACTCCGTCGCTTCGTAATCGAACGCCGCCGCATCGACGCTGGTCTTTTCCACCGCATAATACGTGATCTCATAGCCATCGTTATCATACTTCGGAAGTCCCTCCGCCACAGCGTGCCAATGCCACTGTCTCTCCAGTTTTTCACCGCCTTCATTGCCAGAAGCAATATCCTCATCAAGATACTCCCACCGATAGGAGACTGTATCCAGACGAGTCACCTCATCTTTAGACTTACGATAAATCTCAAGATAAATATCGGGACGCAGGTTCTTATCCAGATTATAGCCGTCCTGCCACTGTTTGTGCCATACAGCTTCTTTCGCGCCGGAGAGCTTGTTTGTCAGAGTGTAGGTCTTGGTAAGCTTGGTGTGATCCGTGTTCACCTCTTCGGGCTCTGATGTCATCGTTGAGGTATACTCTTTGACAATTTCATAAAGGTCTGGGTAATCCATTTGCATCTCAGTGAGGGAAAGCTCTTCAACCGCTCCATTATCCCCCTCTTGAATCAACCATACCTCTCTCACATCATAGCGAACGTCTCTTCCGTCTGAATCATATTTCGGGAGATTGTAGAAATAAATCGTCTGCGCAATTCCTCCCGGTTTTTCATCCGTGTCAAGATTCAGGGCCTGCCGTGCTTTTACGAAGTTCTCCTTGTTATCCAATATTGGGACATCTCCACCGTCAACATTCACTGCATCCCCATTTGCGTCATTATTCTGTTCATTCCCAGAATCAGCTGACGGCCATGTGATTCCATTATATGTTATATTGTACTCCTTATCGTCAGCATAGTTGGAATCTTCAAATTCCAGCTGGACTGCGGGAGTGATCGTTATACCATCCTCCTTATAGTAGTCTTCAATAACCTCCTGCATCTTTTTGCGATTCTCACCGTCTCCATCAATCCATATCTTTTCAACGGTAAGATCCTCTGTACCCAGACGACGGTTGGATACGGTGAATACGTAGGTGTCATTATTTGGCCACTTCTCTGGGGAAATGGCGTCGGAATCCTCAACCTCCTCCCGGTGATAACTATAATTCACTTCGTATAAATGATCATCCGTTCCCACCTGTATGTGTTTACCATTTATTCTGTCCGCCCATGCTGTAATATCGCTCTCAGCTTTTTCCAGCGAGTTTTCTTCTCCTTCAGCAGGTTCGTCTATCTCATCCCGGTAAAACGTTTTATCCTCGGCAGAGTATTTAACCTCCGTGCCGCCTACTGTTTTTTCGAGCACATAGACATCTTCCGGTCTCATTTCCACGGTGCTCATTCGGAATGCCTCGTACCAGATTCCCTCTTTGCCTAATGTATAGCTGGCAATCTCCTTGTTTGTTTTTCGATCATAAAATGCCACTTCTACCGGCTCATGATGCAGCACATCGCCATCATCAATCCATTCTTTCCAAAGCAGAATATTCCTGGCATCTAGCCCTGGTCCATAATGATTTATTACATCAACTGTATAATCACCCGTTTCTTCGTTATATTCATACTTTATCTCAATCGCATCATCGCCTTCCTCAAAGACTACGTACTCATACTTCTTCCCGTTTTCATTGAACTCGGGAAGATTTTTAATCTCAATGGTCCAGGGGGCATTTACCTCCTCGGTGATGCGCTGATTTTCCTCCCGGTCATTTTCTCCCTGGGGCTTTTTGACAGTAACATCCGATTTGGACAGAATGTATTTTCTCAAAGGCTCGCCCAGATCAGCTCCCTGCCCGCTGGATAACTGGTACAAGTCGAGAATAATCTCGTTTTTCCACGCCTCCATTGGTTCTCCATCCTCACCCAGCCACGTCTTCTTCACCGTATAGTCCACAGTGTCCTGAAGCCTGTTCGTGATGGTCGTCTGACTTCCCTGTTTTTCTTTTCCAGTACCGTCTGTTTTTGTATACTCACCATCCCACTCGGACTCAATCGTATATGTATACTCTTTTCCTCCCTGAGTCAGTTTAAATGAAGGCGATCCGTCGGTATTCTCTTTAATCAGATTCTCTGAGTAATTATCGCCCTCCAACCTCTCATACACACCGGTCTCCACCCAGCGGTACTCAAGTTCGCGGCCCAGCTGGTCATATCGGGGAAGCTCCTCCTCAACGACACCTGTGAGGTGATTTTCTGCCTGGAATCCGCGAAGTTCTTCTATGGTATCAGTATTCTTCCAATCGTCATCGTCACCTAATTCGTTACTTTTCAGTCTGTATTGCAGTGTGAGTTCAACCTTAACATGGTCAAGCCCCGCCTGGAATGCTGTCGCCTCCCAGGTTTTCACACCTCTCGCTATCACAGTGTCTGTGCGCTTGTTGGAAAGGACGCCGCCGTCATAGACGTAGCGATTGCCGGAAGCTCTATCGGGATTCGTTCCCTGTCCCTGGCTGTCTTTTTCATAGACAACTTCTTCGATCTCTCCCGATCCGGTCTCGACCTTATCGGTGATCTTAAAGGTTCCGCTTGCAGAATCGTATTCCACCGTTCCGAAAATCTTTTCGTAAGCTGTCGTTCCGCCTTCGCTTTCAGTCTCGACGACAACGTAGACGTACTCGTAACCTTCCTTATCGTATTTGTCTAGCTTAGTCTTCGTTAATAGATTTCCATCCTCATCCGCAGTTTTTCCATCAACAGTCATATAGACAAAGTTTCCACTTGCATCTCTCACCGGTGCTGCTGTCTTAAACTGGTCTGTCTTCCCGCTCTCAAGCCTGTAACGCCAGAGCTGGAAGGTCACCTCAGAACGTCCATCTGTTTCTCCGTCATCGAGCCACTGTTTTTCAGCGTTATACTCCGTGGTTCCTGTCAGCGTGAGCGTGATGCTGCCTCCACTATAGACCTGATCTTTATCTGTACCATGGTTAGGCACGCCTGCGTTGTCATAGGAAATGTCAAAATATTCATTATCTTCCGCGTCAAGACCTATACCGTCGGGCGTAAACTTATCCTCGTCTTCGCCGTCCTCTGATACACGCTTCACACTGTAAGAGAGCATGGAGCCGTCCAGATCGTATTTGGACAGGCCTTTTATCGTAAAGTGGATTTTGCCGTTATCCTCTGTGTTAATCGTCAATAATCCTGCATCCTCAAGATCACTAAGCGATACGGTCCGCTCTTCTCCCTTCATCGGGGAAATCACCAGCTGGAACTCGTCAAGCATCTCTTCTGCCAGCTTATCGCCGTCAAAATCTTTTGTGCCGTCATTGACTTTTACAGTGAAGTTGAAAGGCAGCTCCCGGACGTAGTAGTAGCCGAGATTGGTGCCGGCAGCGGGATAATCTTTCACATTCTCTTCATTTACATCTATGAATGTGTAGTTCTCGGGCGGGACGGCGTCCTCTGGGGCGCCGAGAGTCCAGGTGTACTCTATGTTTTTTGTTGTCGTCTCTCCCGTATCCGGATCTTTTCTGGTCTCTTCCACCGTGATTGGGAGCTTAGCCTGAAGGATGTACTGGGAAGTTGAAACTTGCTCATGCTGGAATTCGGGATATTCCTCTTTCTTCCCTCCAAAGAATGTTTCCCAGGTTGCAGGCGTAAGTTCGCGGTAAACGGTTTTCCCGTCTTCTTCATAACTGAAATAAAGAGGGATATTTTTGTCTATAAAATCATCAATATTCTCGGGGCGCCCTCCATCTGCGTTATTATTGTCGAGGATATAAATATCTTTTAGATCAATTTCTGCTTCTTTTTTAATCTCGACTGTCTTCTCGAACATCCGGAGAGTGGATATTCCGGAAAGGATTAATTGATAATTTTCATATTTATCTCCCTCACCTTTTCCCGCCATTGGTTTTATGTGCAAGCTCACTGATATGTCTGCCTTCAGTAACTCATCATTCAAATGCTTATAATTTTCTCCGTCGGCTTCTATCAACTCTTTCACATATTCCCGGACAGCATTCTCCAGGGCATCTCTGTAAAGCTCTACAGAAATCTCGGCATCTGAAAGTTCATCTTCCGCGTTTTCTGCCGCATTACGAGAGATCGAAATTATTATATTATTTTCATCAGAAATCCCGGCTGAGATTTCTGCATTTTCAGGGACATTGCTTAATTTTAAAACAGGCTCATTCCCCAGCGACAAGACACCGGTTTGGGAATCATATTTGGACTCTCCATCGCTAAATTTTACCTCTTCAGGAAGCTGTATCTTTACCACCAACTCCTGCTCAGCCGTATAAACAGTTCCTGCCGGCTTACGGTTTTCCGAGATGGCAGAGAATTGCAGCAGAAAATCACTCTCCAGCTCCTTCTCTTCTTCCGTAATGGACACCTTCCAATTAAAATCTGCCAAAATCACTATAGGATCGCCCGTGTCAATAAAAATCTTCGGTTCACGGGAAGCATCATTATCAGTAGCCTCTGCATCGCCCTTTGACGCAACGGGAGTATTTGAAGATGCAGTAGGGACATTATTTCCCGTCGCAAGGGATACGCCATGTTTCAATGCCCGACGGCCATTGCTCCCAGATGCCACTCCGGGATTGGCGGCTAAATAATCCTCCTCCTCATAATCCTCCGGATCTGCGTTGAAAAACTCGTAATCTTCCTCCGTCAATTCACCCATTGTATTTGCGATGGGATATCCGGTTATTTTCTCCTGAACATGCGGCGTTACCTCAATATCCCCTTCTGATACCCAAATATCGGTCAGATCCTTTGTATTCGGAGGCACCAGAAATACAAGTTCTTCTTCCAGCTCCGAATTATCCTTATCCAGAGTAAAACTAAGTATGCCGCCCCCGTCTTCATCATCGTCCGGTATAAACGTAATCTGCTGCTCCTTGTCTTTATCCGCCTCAGACAAACTGGCCGTCTGAGGAACATCTTCCTCATTTTCTTCCAGGAAGCGTTCAATATCCTGCAGCGCCAGAACCTCATGTTCATCCAGACGAATTTTAACCTCTGCACTGTCCAGCAGATCTCCAGCCTTATCAAAATCCGCCTTCAAAGTAACTGTAACTGGTTTTCCGGTTTGTATCTCTGTCTGCTCTGGCTCCCATATGACAGAAACATCATATTCCTCGCCATTCAGAACCGTGGATGCCGCGGACGCAATCTGGGCGTTGGGAAGTAGTGTAAACGCTAGAGCCATCGCCAGTGAACGTTTGTACCTGTCAAAAAACTTAAACATTAAAAACCTCCTGTTTACTGTACTTATCTATAGAAGTTAAGAATAGGTATAGGTTTTCGTTCAATGGAGGCCTCTTGACTGACTTGTAAGAAATCACATAAAAAAAAGAGATTCCTGCCTTTCTCGACAAAAATCCCATAAAATTATACTAGTTTGATTATGACCGAAAATTTATACTTATTCGGTTAATTCAAGTAGCCATAGTCATATACATATTACACTATAAGGAAACTTTTTCAAGTATTTTTTTAAATTTTGTAACGCTTTTTGTAACGTTTATTTAAAGAGCCCTAAAATGGTAATCATTTTCTCTGTGAATACAAAGTAATTCCCGAAAATCTCTGTATAAAAAAAGGAACCAGACTCATCATGCCTGATTCCTCTTCATACAATATTTGAAGTATATACGTTACAGCCCAAATTCCCGGCATAATGTCTCCCGGTACTCCGGATCCGAGAGCGCCCGCTCCAGATCGTCGTAGCGTTTCATGCTCAAAAGGTTCTGCGTAAGTGCGGTGATCCGTTTTTCGCCGAGTTCCAGACCCTCGGCCAGGCCACTTGCGTGCCCCTCCTCGCGGCCAAGCTCACGCCCCTCGGCCAGGCCACTTGCACGACCTTCTTCGCGGCCTTCGGCCAGGCCCTTCTCATGGCCCTCAAGCCTCTCATACATCTTCTCTTCCCACGCCTGCATATACTTCACCCCAA
>ERZ894229.177-NODE-177-length-66518-cov-13.9396_pt1 | contig 66518 bp, 80 predicted proteins | sample MGYA00380295_ERZ894229 | MGnify/ENA primary metagenome ERZ894229 (study PRJEB32331, sample SAMN06328479) | human gut metagenome | biome: human gut microbiome; feature: stool | host: Homo sapiens | collected 2014-09-17 ... | reverse complement strand
ATAAAGTTTAGCGCTTGCTGAACTGCGGAGCGCGACGGGCAGCCTTGAGGCCGTACTTCTTTCTTTCTTTCATACGAGGGTCACGGGTCAGGAAGCCTGCCTTCTTCAGCACAGGTCTGAACTCCGGATCAGCCTCGAGCAGAGCTCTTGCGATGCCGTGTCTGATGGCGCCTGCCTGTCCGGTGTAGCCGCCGCCCTTCACGTTAACCAGGATATCGAACTTTCCGTCCGTATCGGTAGCTACCAGAGGCTGACGAACGATCACCTTCAGGGTCTCAAGTCCGAAATACTCGTCGATGGATCTCTTATTTACGGTAATGGTTCCGTTTCCGGGTGCCAGATATACTCTTGCGATAGATTTTTTTCTTCTTCCGGTTCCATAATATCTTGCTGCGTTAGCCATTTTCTAATTTCCTCCTTATTAGAATCCCTGGATTAAAATGTCAGCACTTCGGGCTTCTGAGCCTGATGCTTATGCTCGCTTCCCGCATATACATGAAGCTTGGTGTACATCTGTCTTCCAAGGGGTCCCTTCGGAAGCATGCCCTTTACTGCAAGCTCGATCACCTGCTCAGGCTTCTTCGCCATCTTCTCCTTCAGGGTAACTTCCTTCATGCCGCCCACATAGGCAGAATGATGATGATAAACCTTCTGATCCATCTTCTTACCGGTAACCTTCACCTTCTCGGCGTTGATTACGATCACATAATCCCCGGTATCTACATGAGGAGTGAACTCCGGTTTGTTCTTTCCCCTGAGCACTTTGGCAACCTCAGATGCCAGGCGGCCGAGGGTCTGGCCTTCCGCATCCACAACATACCATTTTCTATCAATCTTAGCCGGATTAGCCATAAATGTTTTCATTGCGTACCTCCATCGAATTGAACGTTTCTGAAACACTGTTTCTTTTACGAAAGCCCTGGGAAGTGAGCCTCCGCCTGATTATGTCAAAATGCCTTTCCGGGGCTTTGGTAAGGCATTTACCAACATTGTCGCACTGAATTATTATAGGCTGTGCACCTGCATGTGTCAACCATTTTTTTCATCATTTTCCGCATTTTTTAAGACTTTCCGTTACACGTCACATCCTGGCCACGCACCTGCTGCGCACTCCTTCAGAACCGGGAATTCATAGGACACCAGGATCAGCCCCCTGGCCGGAGCGGTGGGACCTGCCGCGCGCCGGTCCTTTGCTTCGAGAATGTCCCGGACCGTTTCCGGCGGATATTTTCCCCGGCCGACCTCCATCAGGGTTCCGGCGATGATGCGCACCATATTATAGAGAAAACCGTTTCCCTGAATCCGGATGGTCAGCTTCGTGCCTTCCCGCCGTACGCTGCATTCATAGATGGTGCGCACCGTGCTCTCCACCTGTGCGCCCGCGCTGCAGAAGCTCTGAAAATCGTGTTCTCCCGCCAGGTATTGTGCCGCGCGCTGCATTCGACTCTCATCCAGAGGCACATAACAGAAATGGCTGTAAAGGCGCTCCAGCGGATTGGGAAATGCTTCATTCAGGATGTGATACTCATAGGTTTTAACGCTGTCCGTCTTCCTCGGATGAAAATCGGAAGGAACCTCTCTGGAGGCACGGATTCGGATATCCTCCGGCAGCCGCTGATTCAGGGCGTAGGTGAACTTGTCCGCTCCCATGCGCGCCTGCGTATCAAAAACGGCCACATTTCCCAGGGCATGAACGCCTGCGTCCGTCCGGCTCGCACCGATCACCCGCACCGGCTCCTTGGTCAGATCCGTAAGGCACTGATCCAGGATATCCTCGATGCTGTTTTTGTCCGGCTGTCTCTGCCAGCCATGGTAGCCGGTGCCGTCATAGGCCACCGTCAGCATGATCCGTCTCATGAAAACAATCCTTTCTGCAGCGTTAAAACAGAATCCGTCCTGCCACAACCGCAAGGACCAGATAAAGAAACAGGATGAAAAATGCGAGGTGATCCCGCCTTTTATAGATCAGAGGCTTCATCTTCGTTCTTCCGTCGCCTCCCCGGTAGCAGCGCGCTTCCATCGCCATCGCCAGATCGCTGGCCCGGCGGAACGCCGATATGAACAGAGGAACCAGCAGCGGAACCAGGCTTTTCGCCTTCTGAATCAGGTTTCCGCTGTCAAAATCCGCTCCCCGCGCCATCTGCGCCTTCATGATCTTGTCCGTCTCTTCCAGCAGAATCGGAATAAACCGCAGAGCGATTGACATCATCATGGCGATCTCATGCACCGGCACGCGCAGCCTGCGGAGCGGCTTCATCAGGCTTTCCATTCCGTCCGTCAGATTGTTCGGCGTGGTGGTGAGCGTCATGACCGAAGAACCGATGATCAGAAAGGAAAGGCGGATCGCCATTTTCACCGCCGTTTCCAGTCCCTCCCAGGTGATGGTCAGACGCCAGATGGACACGAGGGGACGGCCCGGCGTGAGAAAGAGGTTGAAAATCACAGTAAAAATAAGAAGAAACAGAATCGCCTTCATGCCTTTTACCATGAATTTGAAGGGCACATGGGACAGCTTTATGGCGCAGACCAGAAAAAGCCCGGCGATCAGGTAGCCCGGAAAGCTGTCCACCAGGAAAAGAGAAATGATGAACACAATGGTGGCGATCAGCTTTACCCTGGGGTCCAGCCTGTGGATCACCGATTCCGTCTGATAATATTGTCCTAAGGTAATGTCTCTCAGCATCTGTCCGTTTCCTTTTCTGTCCCGATATTTCCGGCACTGTGATCTTCCGTTCCGCTATTTCCGGCGCTGCGGTCTTCGACTCCGAACGCCTCACAAATCGCGTCCACAGCCTCTGTAAGGGTGGTCGCATCCGCATTTGGCACCAGTCCCGCTTCCTTCAGGGTATGCATGATGTAGGTGACCTGCGGAGCGGCAAGTCCCACCGCCTCCAGTTCCTTCACATGGCGGAACACTTCACGCGGCTTTCCATCCAGCATAACACTTCCATGGTTCATCACGATAATGCGGCTCACATAGTTCGCCACATCCTCCATGCTGTGGGAAACCAGGACTACGGTCATTCCTGTCTTTTCCCGCAGCGCGGCGATCTCTCCCAGAATCTCATCCCGCCCTCTCGGATCCAGCCCGGCGGTGGGTTCGTCCAGAACCAGCACATCCGGGTTCATGGCGAGCACACCGGCGATGGCCACCCTTCTTTTCTGTCCGCCGGACAGGTCAAAGGGAGACTGATTATAATATTCCTCTCCGATTCCCACCAGTTCCAGCGCCCGCCTCGCCCGCTCTTCCACCTCTTCTTTAGGAAGACCCAGGTTTTTGGGGCCGAAACAGACGTCCGAAAATACGTCGATTTCAAAAAGCTGATATTCGGGATACTGAAAAACAAGACCGACTCTGCTGCGCAGCTCCTTCAGATTGTATCCCTTTTCGTAGATATTCGTTCCGTTATAATAAATCTTTCCGTCCGTCGCCTTCAGAAGGCCGTTCAGATGCTGCACCAGCGTTGATTTTCCGGAGCCAGTATGCCCGATGAGACCGACGAATTCTCCGTCCTCAATCGTCAGGCAGACATCCTTCAGAGCGGCCACGCTCAGCTCCGTGTCCGCACCGTATACATAATTTACATGCTCCAGCCTGATTGACATTTCTGCAGCTCCTCCTTCAGCTCCTGTGTGGTGAGTATCCCGTCCGGCAGCGGAAAGCCTCTCTGCTTCAGCTCCCAGGCAAGCAGAGTAACCTGCGGCACGTCAAGCCTCAGCTCCTTCAGATGTTCCACCTGAGAGAAAACTTCCCGGGGCGTGCCGGAAAGCACCACCTTTCCTTCATCCATCACGAAAACTCTGTCCGCATGGATCACCTCTTCCATATAGTGGGTGATCAGAATGACGGTCACGTTCTCCACCTGATTCAGCGCGCGCGCCGCCCGGATCACCTCTTTCCGGCCGCTGGGATCCAGCATGGCCGTCGGCTCATCCAACACGATGCATTTGGGATGCATGGCGAGCACGCCGGCGATGGAAACCCGCTGCTTCTGACCGCCGGACAGCTTGTTGGGAGAAAATTTGCGGTATTCATACATGCCCACCGCTTTCAGGCTTTCCTCCACCCGCTCCCAGATTTCTTTTGTGGGAACGCCCATATTTTCCGGGCCGAAGCCCACGTCCTCTTCCACCACCTGGCCGATGATCTGATTGTCCGGATTCTGGAATACCATTCCCGCGGTCTGCCGGATATTCCAGACGTTTTTCTCTTCCTTCGTGTCCATTCCGTCCACCCAGATGGTTCCCTGCGTCGGACAGAGAAGCGCATTGATATGCTTTGCCAGCGTGCTCTTCCCGGAACCGTTATGGCCAAGGATGGCGATGAATTCTCCCTGCTCCACCTGCAGGCTCACGCCGTCCACCGCCCGGACGGATCCTGTCTCATTTCCTTCCTCATCGTGCCTCACATAATCATAGGAAAGCTCAGATGCTTCTATTATCTTCATTCGATTTGTTACCCTGTTTCACTTTTTGGTTTACAATCACTGTTACTTCCCTATTGTACTGGAAATCTGATGGAAATACAAGAAAAATACCTGTTGATTTTCTGCCTGTACAGGAGTACCATTATCTGGCTCTCTGCGATAAAAGAAACGCATATACCATATACATGGAAAGGAACAGCAAACATCATGCTCAGACAAAAGACAAAACACGTGAATGATTTCGGGAAGGACAGTGTCCCTTCTCTGGTTCTGCGAGTGTCCATCCCGTTCATGTTCGCACAGTTTGTAAATGTGCTTTACAGTATTGTAGACCGCATCTATGTGGGAAATATTCCGGAAATTGGTGCGATTTCTCTGGCCGGAGCAGGGGTCTGCGCTCCCATCATCACGCTGCTCTCCTCCTTCGCCACGCTGGTGGGAATCGGCGGTTCGATTCTTTTTTCCATGCGTCTGGGTCAGGGAGATAAAAAAGAGGCGGAACGCATCCTGGGTAACTGCTTCAGCCTGCTGCTCATTCTGTCCGCCGTGCTCACCGTCCTGTTCCTTCTCACCAAGGATCTGCTGCTTCGCTGGTTCGGAGCGAGTGATGCTTCCTTCCCCTATGCGGATACCTATCTAACCATTTATACCTGCGGCACCTTTTTCGCCCTGCTTTCCATGGGGATGAATTATTTTATCACCGCGCAGGGCCATCCCATGCTGGGCATGGTGACCACGCTCATCGGCGCCATCGTCAATATCATTCTGGATCCGGTTTTCATTTTCCTGTTCCACATGAATATCGCCGGCGCTGCCGTCGCAACCGTGCTGGCGCAGCTCTCCTCCTGCATCTTCGTGCTCTGCGTGCTGAGAAGCGGGAAAATGAGCATCCCGCTTCATCTCAAAAAACCGGAACGTCAGCTCGCTGGACGGATCTTTGCGCTCGGCTTTTCCCCCTTCCTGATCCTGGCAACGGACAGCGTCATCATCATCGCCATGAATGCGGTCCTTCAGTATCACGGCGGCACGGGCTACGGGGATACGCTGATCACCTGTGCCACCATCGTTCAGAGTTACATGCTTCTGATCACCTCGCCCATGCTGGGCATCACAGGCGGCTCCCAGCCGCTCATCAGCTATAACTACGGAGCGGGAAATCAGGCGCGCATCCGGCGGATCGTCCTCTGCGTGCTTCTTCTCTGCATCGGCTTCACCACCGTCATGTTCCTGATTTCCCGCTTTCTTCCTTCCGCCTTTGCAGGCATTTTCACGGACAATCCGGATTATATTGAGCTGTCTGTCTGGGGGATCCGGGCGTTCACACTGATGATCATCCCGCTCTCCTTCCAGTACACCTTCGTGGATTCCCTGACCGCCCTGGGACTGACCAGGCTTTCCCTTTCCCTGTCCCTCTTCCGGAAATGCCTCTATTTTTCCGCTACCTGCCTGCTGCCCTTTGCCTTCGGCGCAGCCAGCGCCTTCTATGCGGAGCCCGTGGCGGACGGCATCAGCTTCCTGATATCCACCGCTTCCTGGCTGGTTGTATATCAGCGTTTCCTGAAAAAACCGGGAGATCTTTCCAAAATCGCCCTGGGAAGGAAGGAATCGGCGGCGGCTTAATCCCTGCTTTCCCTCATCGGCACGAACCAACGGTTCGTGCCGTTTTTCGTTCATGCTGCCTTCCGTTCTCCGATAAGTTTACGCCTCATCCCACAGTTTCTGGATATGCTCTCTCGCTGAAACGGCATTTTCCGGCACGGTATTCTCCAGAGTCGCATGAATGAAGGGCTTATCGTACTTCATGAAACGAACCAGCTCATCATATTCCATCTGTCCCTGTCCAACGGCCAGCTCTTCCACCTCGCCGTTCTTTATGGCGAAATCCTTCAGATGGACTACCGCAACATCCTCTCCCAGAACGTCGATGGCTTCCTTGATCACATCATGATAACCGGCAATGTTGGTCTTATCCAGCAGATTGACCGGATCCAGGATAATCTGGAGATTGGGCGACTGGATGGCGTCCAGCACTTTTCTGGCCCGATGTACGTCATACACGATATGGCGGATGACCGGCTCGATGGCAACGATCACTCCCATGTGCTCCGCATATTCCACCACTCTGTCCAGATTTCTGGTAAAGGTGGTCAGCGCCTCCTCCGTCCGGCTGTTTGGATCGATCGCATACTGCTCGTTGGGCGTTCCCGTCTCCGTACCCACTACGCCGGCTCCCAGCTGGGAAGCGAAGCGGATCTGCGCCTTATAGGTCGCGATGGTATCCTCCAGCTGTTTCTGGTTGGGGTTTGCCAGGTTCAGATAACAGCCCAGCACCGCAACGTCCAGATCGTTCGCCGCAAACAGCTTCCTCAGATACATGGCAAAGCCCGGCGTGAGCGTGCCGTTCGTGATCGGGAAATCCTCGATCACCTTTCCCAGCGCCACGTGCGCACAGGAAAAGCCCTGCGCCCTCGTTTCAGCCAGCCGCTGGGGCAGCGGCTGTACCTTTGTGTCATGCAAACGAATTCCTACCTGCATTTTTTCCTCCATTCCTGTCTGAAAAAAGAAGGACATCCTTATGCGAACATCCTTCTCTTTTCCTGTCAAGCTTCTCTTTCACACCATCCTGATTCCGGTGTGATTCACTGCTTCTATTTTATTCTATTTATCCTTCTACCGCAAGCATTTTGGTCGCATAGGCTTCCAGAGAAATCTCCACACGTCCGTTCTTCGTCTGTACGCCGGTCGTCTGCGGCTGATCGCTGTTGTTGATCACAACCAGCTGGCCGCTTCCCGGATAATATGCGCACTCCGTATATACATTGTCGGTCAGATACAGATCGTTTTCCAGCTCTCCGCCCGCCATACGGATCAGGTTCAGCAGCATTCTGGTGTTCTCAATGGTCTTTTCAAAAGAGGCCAGATAAATGCCGTATCCCTTCCCGAAACGGTTCACGGTTAGGGTGGGAACGGTTCCGTCCGCAGCGAGCACCTTCGCCTTTCCGTCGGTCAGATAAGGCACGCCCTTTCTGTAGTCGCCGGTTTTTTTCACGAAGCTTCCTTCCGGCATGAGCTTCTCGTCCTGCTGTACCTCAAAGGACCATTTCCCATGGCAGAGCTTCGCGCCGGTGTCCTCGTCCACGCCCAGCACGTTCGCCATGCGGAAGAAGCTGTCATAGCCTTCCACTGCGGACGGCTCATTCACACCGATGAAGGTGCCGCCTTCATACACGAAGCAGGTGAGCTTTTCCAGCACTTCCGCGTCCTTCCAGGCATCTCCGCCGCTCCAGGCGCTTCCCGCAAAGCCTGCGTTGATCACCACATCCACATCGGCAAGCGCGCCGTTCTTCACATCCTCAAAGCTGATGAAGCGCACATCCACCGGCAGGCCGGACAGGGCCTCGTTGATGTGGATCAGGTCGTTCATATAAGTCTCATGGAAATGTCCGGACAGAGTCCAGGAGCGCAGCTTTCCCCAGTAGTGCAGCACCGCAACCTTCGTGCGGATGCTGTAGGGCGCGCCCTCTCCGTGAAAGCCCAGAATGGTGCGGAACTCATCGGCCACCTGCTCGATGTAGTCACAGAAATCCGGGAAATCCTGTACCAGATGCAGGTATCCGCCCAGGCCGATTCTCTGCACGGGCTCACGCAGCAGCGCGCGGCGCACGCTGTTCCAGTATTTCTTTGCCTCCAGCGTGGGATCTCCGCCCTCCATGAATGTGGGCGCTCCGCCCAGGCCCACAGGGAACAGGTAAGGATGCAGGCGCAGCTCATGGGTATCCACCTTTACACCGGCGCACAGCCTCGCCTCATAGCCGGAAAATACACACTTGATCAGACCGTCAAAGCCGAACTCCTGGAATCTTCCGTTATAGGGCTCGATTCCCACCCAGCTGTCGTCATAGAACACATAGGCTTTTTTTCCGTAGGAATGCACCATATCCACCAGCTGTCTGCCGAAGGAAATGACGAAATCATTGATGAATTCCATCCAGTCCGCCTTCCGTTTATTTCCCGGCATATGGGTCACATGCAGCTTTCCCTGGTTGATGAAGTCCTCGGCCGTCATGCGGTAACCGTATTTCTTTTCAAACTCATCCAGAGCCCGCTCGCTCACGGTGAAATCATAGGAGCCCCAGTCCGTAAACAGGTTGCGGCAGTTCTCATCGCTTCCCCAGATCCAGACAAAATTGTAGAACATGGAGGTGAAGCGCACCACCGTGGTTGCCGGATGGGTTTCGCACCAGTTCTTCATCCAGCCCAGCAGATATTCCCTGGTTTCCGGATACATGGGATCGATCTGCATCAGATGCTCCTTATCCCAGTTGTTGGTGGTGTGGTTGTACATGGAAATCTCTTCCCAGATCCGATAGGCCATGAAGCTGACCGTATAGGTATGGAACGGCACAGGGGAAGCGATGGTAACGCATCCGTTTTCCGCATCATAGCTCCATCCCTCCGACGCAAGCTCTTCATCTGTGGTGCGGTCATATACCTGCCAGTAGGATCTGGCGTTTTCACCATCGTTCACGCGGAACTGCTCCTCAAAAAAGCCGTCCATCAGGCGGATGGAAAGCGGCCCCTCCGCCGCCGTCCTCGGAGCGGTCATCAGGAAGCACTGCTGCAGCTTGTCCTGATTCTGCCTTGCCCATTCATTATGGTCCCGGATGATACAAATGGTGGAATAGATTCCGTAGCCCGCTTCCAGGATCTCATCAGAAAGGACGGTTCCATCGCTGTCACGGATCACGTCCGCCCCCCATTTCTCTGCCATTTCCAGAGTCAGCTTCTCATAGCCCGCTTCTCCCGGCAGAGTAAAACAACCTTTTTTCTTCTCAATACTCATATTCTGTCTCCATTATCCTTTTGAACAAAAAACAGCCACACCATTTCAAAGCGCCAGCCTCCGGACCATTCCGGCAGCTTCCTTTCGCTTCACCGGCCCGTTCAGCGCCGTATTTTCATCGATCAGGCCAAGCGCCGCGCTCTCCCGCACCGCCCTTCTGGCAAAATCAGGGGCCTGCCCCTGTGTGGAAATGTCCTCTTCCTGCGTACCCATTCTTCCGCGAAAGCCGTTCATCAGCATGGCAAGGAACTCCGCCATCGTGATCTCCGCGTCCGGAAGGAATTTCCCTCCTTCCGTCATTTCCGGCGGAATCAGGCCGTTCTGCCAGGCGCATTCCACCGCGCCCGCATACCATTCATGGCCGATCACATCATCGAACATGTCATTATAGACATTGGTCGGGAAAAATTTCAACGCCTGAATCATCATGGGAAGCGCTTCCGCCCGTGTCAGCATATCCTCCGGCCTTTCCAGATCGTTGAAAAGCACCTCCGCAGCCGGGGCGGTCTTTCCCTTCATCTCTTCCGGAATCTCCGGCACGCGGCAGTCATTTCCCGGCTCCCAGTATCCGAAGCCTCCTCTGCGGATGAAGGACGCAAGCTTTTCATAAGCCGCGACGCTTCCCTCATCGGCCACCTCCGGTTCTCCGTCCAGGCCCGTCCTTCCAACGAATCCGGCAAGTCCCTGCGCCACCCAGCCGGCCGCCTGATAGGCGCCGTAATCATTGCTGTGGGTGAAATCATTGGGATAGAACCACTGCTTTGCCGCTTCCAGCCCTTTTACCAGCACAAAATTCCTGCTCGCCGCATGCAGGTCCACCACCGGAACCTTCCGTTCTGTGCCCAGACGTTTCACCGCCTGCGCATATTCCGCAAGCAGATCGTTATAGGTTCCGTCCAGCCCCTTCCAGGTATTCCGGGCGATGGGTGTCACCAGAATCGGATAAGCCCCTTTCCCCCGGATCTCGGAAATATAGCGGTCCAGATTTTCCCGGTAGCCTTCTTCCGCCTTCAGATGGTCCAGCTTCTGGTCGTTATGGCCAAACTGAAGCAGCACATAATCGCCTGCTCTCAGTCTGTCATACAGAATCGCGTAATGTCCTTCCTCCCGGAAGCTTTCCGTGGTCAGCCCGGAATGGGCGTGATTGGATACCGCAATCCGGCTGTCCAGATAAGCGGAAAGCATCTGTCCCCAGCCGCTGTAACTTGCGCCCGGCGCATATGGATATTCCGCGCTCTGATCCGTCACCGTGGAATCCCCGGCGATATAGATTACAGGACACTCAACCGGTTCAATCTGAACTGCGGAAAGCGCCGCTCCCTTTCCGATGAGAGCGATATCCACCGTGGTATCCGGATACATTTCCGTTTTCCCTCTGGGGACAATGGCAGAGACATTTACGATGCCTTCCACCATCTGACGCTGTCCATACTGCAGGGTCCCCTTCCAGGCGAGATGCCTTCTTCCCAGGAACAGAAAAACCTCCGTTTCCATTTCCGCACATCCGGTCAGGCTTACCTTGATCCGGTAATTGCCCTCCTTCTTCACATCTGCCTTAAAGAGAAGGGGAATCCGCCGTCCCGCGCTGTTGTATTCTGTACCGGAGCAGTCCGCAGTCAGGCATCCCTCCTCTTTCATTTCCAGCTGCGTAATGTCTTCCTCCTGATACCACCAGACCGGTTCAAAGCCGGAGTTCAGTTCCGGAAGACGCAGAAGCTCCTGCTCCCTCCGGTTTTTTTCCGTCACAAATCCCCAGCCCTGTTCCGCCGTCCAGGGAAGCGGCCGCGTTACGGCAATGACCGCCATTCCGGCCGGGAAACCGGACGAAATACCATCCGCTTCCCCGCTTCCAAGCCGAAAACACATTCCGTTCATTTACAGCGCACCATCCTTCTCGATCTGGTCGGATACCAGCAGTTTGGAGAAAAAGGCAAGCGCAAGTCCCTGTCCCCAGCCCTGAATCCAGTCTCTGCTGATGCTGCGGTATCCCTCGATATCCTTCATGACCGCAGTGCCGCCGGATACGTTCATCACCTTGCCATCCTCACTGACATTGGCGAGAAGGCCTTTGATGGACTTATTGATATATTTGGAATGAAGCGGATTGCCTCTCTCCAGCATGGCTGCCGCGATTCCTGCGGATGCGGAAATTTCCTCATAGGATTCCGGATCATCCAGGACCGTTCTCCAGAGACCGTTTTCCGTCTGCAGAACCTTCAGCGCGGAAAGCTGCTCATTGAGGGAGCCGGCCACATCCATGTACCTGGGATACAGATAGCATTCCGGAAGCCTTCCTCCCACCTGGGACATGGTGTAGGCTGCCCACGCGTTTGCCCTTCCCCAGTAAATGCCGGACATATGGTCCTTCGTAATGTTATTGTAACCATGATAATACAGGCCGTTTCCGGGATTCTGCAGATACTTGATGTGCCAGTACCACTGGTTCAGTGCATCGTTGATCATGTCCTCATCCTTCAGCTTCACGCCCACACGAAGCAGAACGAAGGCCGCCATGAACAGCGTGTCCGCCCATGCCTGTTCCGGGAAGTCATTGTTGGCGGATACCGTATGCTGCAGCACATGATCGCCGAAACGAAGAGCATCGTTTCTGATATAATCAACCTTGCTCATCAGGATATCCCAGTAGCGCTGTTCCCCGGTCGCCTCATACAGGGTGATCAGGCAGTGGCCCATGGCGCAGGCGTTCACCGTCCATACCTTCGGGAGCCCCAGATCGATCAGTTCGTCCACCCTGTCCTTTAAAAGCTTCAGGTACTCTTCCTTTCCCGTCTTTTCATAAGCCTCGCTGACACCGTAATAGGCGACGCCGCAGGGCCAGTCCCAGGTCAGGTCCATATTCATGGTTTTATGTACGATGCGGTCAATCACATCCTCGATTTGTTTCTTGTCATACTCAAGCTTCAGCATACTTCCTCCATTCCGCCCCTCATCGCAAAGGAAAGGGCCTGTTTTTTTTCATCATACCGTTCTGCTGTCTATCCGGCAATAATCATTTTCCAATCGGAATACTCCGTTCTTTTCCTGGTATCCGGCTGTGCTCATCCGCCCGTTTTTGCTTTTTAGAAAGGCCCCCCAACCAAAGCCGGGGGGCCTTCTCACTCTGTGATGTTCCCGGTCGGCCTGCTCCGGCAGTCAGCCGCCTGAAAGGGATCGGGAAATATTATGATGCTTACAGCTTATTCCGGCAGATGTGTGGTCTGACCATTGTCGTAAGCCTCGCCTCTCTGGTCGATGATCTCCTGATATCCGGCATCCAGGTATTCCTGGGCTCTCTGGTCATACAGGGAATCGAACTCCTCAGGAGAGCACATGGTCAGCTCGTCACGGTACTGTACATACAGGGAACCAAGGGTATCGCTGTAGTCGGATTCCGCTTCGATTACCGTAGAGAACATGCAGGGAACGATGGCAAGACCTTCTGCCGCCTGCTCCACACGGGTATTATAGTATTCAAGGATCTGAGCAACCAGCTCCTCGGTCTGAGGCAGATCGGTCGGGAAGCTCGCTCTGATATCCGCTTCCGGATCACCCAGAACTCTGGACGCGGTAACAGGAGCAACATAGTCCGCATTGTTGTTGTAGCCCTGCTTGTATTCACCGTCATAATCGCCGACGCTTACCGGATTGCCATCCTCGCCGACAGTATAGTTCTCGCCTTCCACGCCCCACTGCAGGGTGAAGAGAACATCCTCCTGGCTCATCCATTCCAGATACATCCAGGCTGCCTTGATCTCGTCTTCCGTAGCGGAGGAAGAGAAGCCGACCATCATGCCGAACGGGTTGTCCGCACGGTATGCAGAGGTCTCTCCATATACATAGTCAGCAGGAACGATCGCCAGCTTGCCGTCCGGGTTCTGCTCATAGAACGCGGTCAGGAAGTCAACATTTCCGGAAATGTATCCGCCAAAGGAATACTGTCCGCCGTTTACAAAGTTGGCCTTTGCGGTCTCGGTGTCGGTTACATAATACTCAGGATTGGTGATGCCGAGGTTATACTCCTCGTTCGCATACTGAAGCAGCTTCTTGTTGGGCTCCCAGCTCATTGCCACGATGCTGTAATCGCCGTACTGTGCCCATTCTCTCTCATCAAAAGGCATGGTTCTGAAAGCGTCGTTCTGGTCGGATCCAAGTCCGGTCAGCATGCTTCCTCCGCCGGGATGCTCACAGATGCCTGCATCCATGATCTTCTGCATGGCATCCAGATACTCCTCACGGGTGGTGGGAACATGGTCATATCCTACCTCCTCCAGCCAGTCCATACGGACGAAGGTCTGGAAGCTGTATGCGGTGTTAGAATAAGGTCTCTCAGCAAACACAAAATAGGTTTCGTCATTCTGGGTGGAATACTGGAGCTGATCCAGTTCTACCATCCGGTTGTAATACGTAGGCGCAACGGAAGCGAACTCATTCATATCGAAGGTGGTCAGATATCCGTCGTTCGCCCACTGGGAAAGCTTGGGATAGTCGAACTCCATCAGCATGGTAGGCAGGGTGCCTGCAGATGCCAGCAGAGCATAATCGGTCATAACATCGTTACGGGTGATCGGAACGAATTCCACGGTGATGTTCCACTGATCGCCGAAGTTCTCCTGAATCCACTGGGTCCAGTAGTTGCTGGTCACATCTGGAACGCCTTCCACGCCTCTGTCATAAACCGGAACCTGCAGGGTTACATTCTCTGCAAAGGGCTCCCAGCTGTCCATTCCGCCGCCTTCCGCAGCTGCCGCCTCGGTGGATGCCGCTTCCGTTGCGGCTGTGGTCTCCGCCGTGCTTTCTGCAGAACTTTCTGCCGTGGTTTCGGCGAGAGCGGAACTCTCGGTTGTGCTGCTGTTTCCGCAGCCTGCAAGCATACCAAGAGCCATCACTGCAGCGACCGCAAGCGCGAGCGCTTTCTGAAGAGATTTCTTCTTCATAAAAAATCCTCCTTTAAATTTTGTTATAGTTTATTGGAACCGGAAGGCCGCTTCAGCCTTCCGGCAAACTACCGGAAAACCGGGATTTTTGAATCGCCGTCCAAAGGCATCAGCCCTTCACTGCGCCGATCATGACACCCTTCACGAAATACTTCTGGACGAAGGGGTAGATGCAGATGATCGGAATCGTTACGAACATGATGGACGCCGCCTGCAGCACCTCAGGGGTACTGGTAACAGCCGCCGCTTCAGAAAGAGCGGTCGTCTGCGATTCCATGGCGGAAGATACCATCTGGGAAAGACGGTACTGCGCCATCTTCAGGTCATTCGACTGGATATAGTACATGTTGTCCGCATAGGAGTTCCAGCGGCCTACCGCATAGAACAGGGACAGCGTCGCGATGATGGGCTTGGACAGCGGCAGCACAATCTTCCACAGGATCTGGAAGTTGCTCGCTCCGTCCAGGAACGCGGATTCCTCCAGGCTGTCCGGAATGCTGGACTGTAAGTACGTTTTCATGATCAGCATGTTGTAGGGCGAATAGATCAGAGGAAGAATCAGCACCCACATGGTATCCAGCAGATGAAGGTCTCTCATCAGCAGGTAGGTGGGGATCAGTCCTGCGGAAAAGTACATGGGAAACATCAGCAGGAACGTCAGCACGCTTCTTCCCTTCAGCCTTCTCTTGGAAAGGGGATATGCCGCACAGGTACATACGAGCATTCCCAGCACGGTGAAGATCGCCGTCACCACCACGCTGTAGCCCATGGCGTATACCATGCTTCCATCCTTGAACAGGGATACATAGGCGTCAAAGGTGATATCCTTCGGGAGCAGGAACACTTCTCTGGACAGCACCGCCGAGTTGCTGGAAATGGACTTGGCCGCCAGGTTGATAAACGGAAGCACGCATGTCAGGCAGAGGATCACGATTATGAGCATCATGACCGCGTCGCCGATCCGGAATTTGTTAATGGCCCGGTTGCCCTCGGAGGCTTCTATCTCACGTGACACATTTTTCTTATTCTTTGCCATTTTCTCACACCTCCTTACAGCAGTCCGTCTTCGCCCAGACCCTTGGCTACCTTGTCAGACGCCAGCACCAGGAACAGGCCGACGAGAGACTGGAACAGGCCTACCGCAGTAGCTTCACTGAAATGTCCGCTGTTCAGACCCTTTTCATAAATATAGACAGCGAGCTGATATTCGAAATCTCTGACCTGGCTGTTTGCAAATGCCTGCAGACGTTCCAGGTTGCTGTTCATTACCTTACCAAGGTTCATGATCAGCAGGGTTACCGCCGTACCCTTGATGCCCGGCAGCGTGATGTACCACATCCTCTTCCACCGGCCGGCGCCGTCAATCATGGCTGCCTCATACAGTTCTCCGCTGATACCCGTGATAGCAGCCAGATAAATGATGGTACCCCATCCCATGGTCTGCCATACGCCGACGAGCAGGTAGGTCACAGCCCAGTGCCATTTCTCTGTCAGGAAGGGAATGCCTTCATCGATCAGCCCCCAGTTCATCAGCAGCATGTTGATGGTACCGCTCTGGGGACGGAACATCTGATAGGCCACGCTTCCGATGATGACCCAGGAAAGGAAGTGGGGCAGATACAGGATGGTCTGCGTCACCTTCTTGAATCTTGCATAGCGCAGTTCGTTCAGCATCAGCGCCAGAATGATCGGGATCGGGAACTGCAGAGCCAGATCCAGAATGTTAAATACGATGGAATTGCGCAGGGCTTTCAGGAAGTCCCTGTCCTTGAATATCTTCTGGAAGGTTTCCAGACCGACCCATTCGCTTCCCTCATAACCTCTGGCCGGCTTGTAGTCCATGAATACCATCCGCAGGCCGGGATATGCCGCATAGTTGAAAATGATCACCATGAGCAGTGGAAGCAGGCACAGCAGATACAGCTGCCAGTCCCTTCTGAAGGCCTTTTTCCAGGTGGTATGAACCTGCACCTGTGGCGCTTTGGATTTACTTTTCGCCATATTTTTTCCCTCCTAAATTTGTACATAAAAAAACTGAAAATGAAATCTTTTTCTGTCACTATGTACATCTCCGTAATTTCTATGTTATTATTATCATATATATAAAAGGTTTTTTCTAATCAAATACATGGCAAAACCGAGCAATATCAACCATTTATTTAAAATTTCCGAAAAAACTGCCGACTTATTTTCGAGAAGAGAGAGTTTTTTCCTTTTATGCTCTGATCAAACTGCCCGACCATACTTTGTTTTTTCAATTCCTTTTGAACATTTTTTCTATTTATGAATCTTCTGTGAACGAAATCTGAATTGTTCTTTCAAAGGAATGGTCGTTTTTCCACATTACCGCATATACAAAAGGAGTTTATGTATGCCCAAACCAAGACATATCGTAACCGAATACCGCAACTACTATCTTCCGGTAGATTTTCCACTTCTCCTGCTCACGGGAGAACACTGGAAAATATCAGATATCCCCAGTTCGCGCCTGCATTTTCACAACTGCCTGGAGATCGGAGTCTGTCATTCCTGGGGCGGCACCATGAAATTTTACAGTAACCCTCTCCGATTTAAAGCCGGAGACGTTACCTGTGTGCCCCGTAACATTCCCCATACCACCTGGTCGGATAAAGGAGATGAAAGCCTCTGGTCCTATCTGTATCTGGATCCGCAGATCATGTTCCGCGATATGCTGCCCCCTTCTGAGGGAGAACCGGATCTGTCCCTTTCCACCTACCAGAATATCCGCCACATCCTGCCGAAGAACGATTTTTCCAAAATATACGCTCTCGTCATGGACGTAATAGAAGAACTGAACGCTGCCAGGCCCAATTACAAGCTCTGTGTCAAGGGCCTTCTGCTCGCGCTCTGTATCGAACTGAACCGAATTCAGGAAGAGGAAAACGCTTCCGCCGCGTTAATGCCCCCCCAACCGAGATTTCCGTACCCGAAAACGCGCTGGTCATCTCTCCTGCCCTGAATTACATTGAAGACAACTATGCCACGCAGTTCTCCATGGAAAAGCTGGCTGAGGTCTGCGGTCTGAGCCCCACGCACTTCCGCAGGGTTTTTCATTCCATCATGAACATGAGCCCTCTGAATTATCTGAACAGCACACGGATCATGAAGGCCTGCAATCTTCTGCGCGGTACGGAGGAGTCCATTCTCACCATCTCTGAAATGGTAGGCTTTGCATCCGTCTCCAGCTTCAACCGTCATTTTCAGGACGTTATCCACCAGACGCCCAGGGAATACCGCATGCAGTCCCCCGGCTCCTCAGGCGGTCTTGTCACTGAACCTCGAAAAACAATCATCGAATTCTCCGGATGGATGGAACCGGAAAAGAATCCCAACTGAATCCCTCCTGGCATATCGCGCAAAAAAAAAGCCCTTCAGCGGAACTTTTTGCATTCCGTTGAAAGGCTCTTATTTTTTAGAAAATATATCAGAGATTATACCAGCTCCAGAACGACTTCCATTGCGCCGTCGCCCTTTCTCTGACCGATCTTGATGATACGGGTATAACCGCCCTTGCGGTCTACATACTTGGGAGCGATTTCGTCGAACACCTTTGCAGGCATATCAACCTTCTTCGTTCCTCTCTTACGTCCGGCAGGAGTGGAAGGAACCTCGGTCACAGGATAAAATACCTTCAGCATCTGTCTTCTTGCATGAAGTCTGCTGGGCAGATCCTTTTTGATCTCCTTCTCTACTTCATCGTAAACGGTAACCTTCTTGCCGTCCACAACTTCCTTCACTCTCTTACCGTCCTTGTCCTTGCGGGGAACCTTTGCGGTAACCTTTACAGTTTCGAAGTTATCCTTCTCCTTCACGCCCATAGCGATGATGCCTTCCGCGATCTTGCGCACTTCCTTAGCTCTCGCTTCCGTGGTAACGATCTTTCCATGATAGAGCAGGTTGGTCACCTGAGCTCTTAAAAGAGCCTTTCTCTGGCTGGAGGTTCTTCCCAATTTTCTGTACTTTGCCATTTTTTCAATCTCACTTTCATTACTGGTGTATCCGGCAGCGCCCTTCGGTCTTATCCGCCGAATACAGTTTTCCAATCATGCTGCAAACAGAAGCCGCGCCCTTCGGTCTTACCGGCTCTGCTCTTTATACCGCGCTGATCAGCGCTGCAAAGGAATCCCGCAGGATTCGTCCACAGGCTGTTACACGTTCACTTCTTCGCTGGGATTCAGCTGAAGGCCCAGCTCCTTTAACTTCGCAAGAACCTCTTCCAGGGACTTGCGGCCCAGATTACGGACCTTCATCATATCCTCGGGGGTCTTGTTCGTCAGCTCTTCCACCGTATTGATGCCCGCGCGCTTCAGGCAGTTGTAGGAACGAACGGAAAGCTCCAGCTCATCGATGCTCATCTCCAGCACCTTCTCCTTCTCGTCGTCCTCCTTCTCCACCATAACCTCTGCGGTTCTGGCATTCTCAGACAGGTCGATGAAAAGGCTCAGATGCTCGCTGAGCACCTTTGCCGCGAGGCTGACAGCCTCATCGGGCGCGAGCGTTCCGTTGGTATACACATCCAGAGTCAGCTTATCAAAGTCTGTCACCTGGCCGACACGGGTATTGTCCACGGTCATATTCACCCTCTCAACAGGGGTGTAAATGGAATCCACTGCGATCACACCGATCGGCAGATCCTCGCTCTTGTTCTTCTCGGCGCTGACATAGCCGCGTCCCTTGGTAATGGTCAGCTCCATGTACAGCTTGCTTTCCTTGCCGCCGCTCAGCGTGGCGATTACGAGATCGGGATTGAGGATTTCAATATCCTGGTCCGCCTGGATGTCAGAGGCTCTGACTACGCCTTCACCTTCGAATTCAATATAAGCGGTCTTGGGTTCGTTGGTCTCGCTGTTGTTCTTGATCGCCAGGCTCTTGATGTTCATGATGATCTCGGTCACATCCTCCTTGACGCCGGGGATGGAACTGAACTCATGCAGCACGCCCTCAATCTTAACCTGGCTGACAGCAGCGCCCGGCAGTGAAGAAAGCATGATCCGTCTCAGCGAGTTGCCAAGAGTAATGCCGTACCCTCTTTCCAGCGGCTCAACGACAAATCTTCCGTACTTCTTATCCTCGGAGATCTCAGCAACCTCAATATTGGGTCTTTCAAAATCAAACACTGCAAATACCCTCCTTTACGAACGAAAAGTTTCTGAAAAGAAACATTCACGCCAGCCGCTTGAAATTACTTGGTATACAATTCGACGATAAGCATCTCGTCAACCGGTACGTCAATCATTTCTCTGGTCGGAAGTTCCTTGATCGTTCCCTTGAAGTTTTCAAGATCTGCATCCATCCACTCCGGAACCAGTCTTCCTGCCGTAACTTCAGCGATTTCCTTGTATCTCTGCAGTCCCTTTGCCTTTTCGGTCAGTTCGATCACATCTCCAGCCTTAACCAGGTAGGAAGGAATGTTCACCTTCTTGCCGTTTACAAGCACATGCTTGTGGCCGACAACCTGTCTGGCCTCTCTTCTGGTTCTCGCAAGGCCCATACGGAAAACCACATTGTCCAGTCTGCTCTCAAGAATACGCATCAGGTTTTCACCAGGCATACCCTTCATTCTGCTGGCCTTCTCATAGTAATTTCTGAAAGGCTTCTCAAGTACGCCGTAGATGAATTTCGCTTTCTGCTTCTCACGCAGCTGCAGGCCATATTCGCTGACCTTCTTGCCCGCTCTCGGGTTCGTTCTGTTGGACTTCTTGTCATATCCAAGATACATGGGCTCAAGACCGAGCGCTCTGCATCTCTTTAATACTGGTGTTCTGTTGACTGCCATGTCAGGCTCCTTTCTTAAAAGGAGTCGCGCCTCCTTCCGGCGCTTCTCCAAAATATTGTTTACAGCGTGCTGTCCGTTTGCTGTGCCTTCCGCCCGCCGAAGCGCAGAAGACCAGGCACGCTTTCTTCCAACCTTTTCGAGTGTGCCGCGCGATGCGCGGCACTTTATGCAGGCTTACTGCCCGCAAGCAGAAGAATTATACTCTGCGGCGCTTGGGAGGACGGCATCCGTTATGAGGAACGGGAGTCACATCCTTGATGCTGGTCACATCCAGACCGCAGGCAGACAGTGCGCGGATCGCAGCTTCACGGCCTGAGCCGGGTCCCTTCACGAATACATCCACGCTCTTTAAGCCGTGAGGAAGAGCTGCCTTCGCAGCAGTTTCCGCAGCCATCTGTGCTGCATAAGGAGTAGATTTCCTTGAACCTCTGAATCCCAGACCGCCGGCGCTTGCCCAGCTGATGGCATTTCCTTCAGTATCCGTCAGGGTAACAATCGTGTTATTGAAGGAAGACTGAATATGTGCCTGTCCGCGTTCAACGTTTTTTCTGACACGCTTCTTTGTTACTTTTTTCGCAACTTTCTTCGCCATTTAAACTAACCTACTTTCCTTTCAACAATTCCTTTGCTTCTTATTTCTTCTTGTTCGCAACGGTTCTCTTCGGGCCTTTTCTGGTTCTTGCGTTGTTCTTGGTGTTCTGTCCGCGAACCGGAAGTCCCTTTCTGTGACGGATTCCTCTGTAGCAGCCGATTTCCTGGAGACGCTTGATGTTCAGAGCGATCTCTCTTCTCAGGTCACCTTCCACTACCATGGTCTCATCGATCACCGCGCTGAGTCTTCTCACCTCATCATCGGTCAGCTCTCTGACGCGGGTATCGGGATTTACGTTCGCCTGCGCGCAGATCTTTGTTGCGCTGGGCCTGCCGATACCATAGATATAGGTAAGTCCGATTTCCACACGTTTTTCTCTGGGTAAGTCAATACCTGCAATACGAGCCATTTACGTCTTTCCTCCGTTTTCTTTCTTTGCCGCGCAGCGTCCGGTCTTTTAAAAACGCTGCACAGCGAGCACAGCACGTTCACGCCCTCCCGCGTTTCCACGCTTCCTGGCGTATCAGACGTCTGTGCATGCTACATACAGTTACTAATTGACTGGGAAAAGCTTCAACGCCTTTCCAGCCGGATATCAATCCGGCCTTTCCGATACTTCGGCATCTGCCGATGCCGAGGATGCATCAAAAATTTCATCCTGATTTTCGGTATCAAAAAGTAATTTCCCGTAAATCCTGCCGGAGGCTTTGCGCAAATCCTTCCGCAGGCATCCGCTCTTATCCTGATGAGCTGTCTTACGTTCAATTATCTGTAAGCACCGTTTCCTTCAACGGTGCTGATGCCGCCTGAATGAAGTCGATTATCCGAGGGATAATCCTGGGATTATCCCTGCCGCTGCTTATGCTTGGGATTCTCGCAGATGATCCTGATGCTTCCTTTTCTCTTGATAACTTTGCACTTTTCGCAAATCGGTTTTACTGATGATCTAACCTTCATGTCAAACCTCCTTTCAAAAAAGACCGTTTTACATTATAACATGCGGTCCCCGCGCTTGCAAGGAATTTTTTGAAATGTTCTTCTTATTTATCTCTCCAGATAATACGTCCCTTGGACAGATCATAGGGGGACAGCTCCAGAGTCACCTTGTCTCCGGGGAGGATACGGATGAAATTCTGTCTCAGCTTTCCGCTGATATGAGCGAGAACCCTGTGTCCGTTCTCCAGTTCCACCTGAAACATGGTATTGGGCAGTTTCTCCACAACAGTTCCTTCGATTTCGATTACATCTGCTTTTGACATACTCTGCTTCCTTTCTTTATGGCTGTTTGCATTCCGTCCGGCTTTCCTGCGCCTCTTTCTGCCGTTGGAATCTGTCTATCGTCTCTCTGATCCGATTGTCCGCCCAGGCAGGATTTTCAAAAAAAGAAGCAACCTCTTCTTCTGAAAATTCCTGTCCGGCAGGCTGAATGTGCTTCCTGTTTTTTTTCTTGGGGTCCTGCACACTGCGCGTCCTTCCGTCCGCGAGCCATACCCGTTCGCCCTCCTGACGGACGATAAGATACAGCTTTCCCTTATCGTGGCCGGCCCTTGAAAATGCCAGTCTTCCCTTCATCGCTTCTCCCATTCTCCTCACAGTACCGTAAGGATCTCCGGTTCCCCGTCTGTGATCAGGATTGTATTTTCATAATGCGCGGACAGAGAGTGATCTCTGGTGACAACCGTCCAGCCGTCATCCATGAAGTCCACCTGCCATCCTCCGGCATTGATCATGGGCTCCACCGCCAGCGTCATGCCGGCCTGCAGCCTGACTCCCTTTCTCTTCTGACGGAAATTGGGAATCTGCGGATCCTCATGAAGATGGGTGCCAATCCCGTGTCCGACCAGGTCACGGACAATGCCGTAACCGAAAGCACTCACATAATCGTCAATGGCTGCCGAGATATCATGGAGGTGGTTTCCCTCTCTGGCAGCTTTGATTCCCTCAAAAAAACTCTGTCTGGTCACCTGAATCAGCTTCTTCGCTTCTTCACTGACTCTTCCCACCGCATGCGTTCTTGCGGCATCGGAATGATACCCCTTATATATCAGGCCCGCGTCCAGACTGACGATGTCTCCCTCCTGCAGAATCCGTTCCGCATTGGGGATTCCATGAACCACTTCATCATTGACCGAAACACAGATGGAAGCCGGATACCCGTTATAGTTCAGGAAGTTGGGCACGCAGCCGCGGCTGCGGATCAGTTTCTCGCCCAGCATGTCGATATCCAGCGTGGAGATGCCGGGACGGATGAAGGCGCCGAGTTCCTCATGCACCTCGGCGAGCAGCCGTCCGGCCTCCCGCATATATTCGATTTCTCTTGCAGATTTAATGGTTACTGCCATAGCTTTCCCATCCTTAACCGAGAATCTTTGTGATGGCGGTGAAGACTTCTTCCATGGGAAGCGTTCCGTCAACGCTTCTCAGCACGCCCTTCTTCTCATAGAAGTCGATCAGCGGCTGCGTCTGTTCATGGTAAACCTTCAGTCTGTTCTGCACGGTTTCCGGCCTGTCGTCGTCACGGAGTACCAGCTCGCTTCCGCAGACATCGCAGATGCCTTCCTTTTTCGGAGGAATGCTCACGATGTGGTAGGTTGCGCCGCAGTTTAAGCAGGCGCGGCGTCCGGACATTCTGTTTACAATGTTCTCATCCGGAACATCCACATTGATGGCATAGTCCACCTTCTCGCCCAGCTCACTGAGCTTCTCATCCAGCACCTCAGCCTGAGGGATCGTTCTCGGGAAGCCGTCCAGCACATAACCGTTTTTGCAGTCATCCTGCGCAACGCGGTCCAGAAGCAGCCTTACGGTCAGCTCATCCGGAACCAGCAGGCCCTTATCCATATATTCCTTCGCTTCTTTTCCAAGCTCCGTTCCGTTCTTGATGTTCGCGCGGAAGATATCTCCCGTGGAAATGTGGGGAAGTCCGTACTTCTCCGCAATCATTTTCGCCTGGGTACCCTTCCCGGCTCCCGGCGCGCCAAGCATGATAATTTTCATATTTACCTCCTTGCCGAAGCGATACGCTGAGGCCGCGAGGAGAAATCACGCAGGTGATTTCTCCTCTGCGATCACAGCAGTTTTGTGCTTCGGCGCAAAACTGCCGATTGAAAAATAAGCCATCAGGCTTATTTTTCAATCTTACCTCCTGCGGCCGCAGGCCGCATTTCATCAAATGAGAAGAATCACTGTGTGATTCTTCCAGGAAAACGGCAGCGCCGTTTTCCGCCTCCTTTTATTAGCATTTTGGGACAAAACTTACGTTCTGTCCCAATCTCGTGTAATTCTTATAAAAGCCGCCTCAGTCGTTCAGGAAGCCCTTGTAATTGCGCACCAGCATCAGAGACTCAATCTGCTTTATGGTTTCCAGCACCACGCTGACGATAATGATCAGGCTTGTTCCACCGAAGGAAACGCTGGCTCCGAAAATTCCGTTAAAGAAGAAAGGAATGACGCAGACGATGGTAAGTCCACACGCTCCGATGAAGATGACATAGTTCAGAATTCTGTTCAGATAATCACTGGTGGGCTTGCCAGGCCGGATACCCGGGATGAAACCGCCCTGCTTCTTCAGATTATTCGCAATCTCGACCGGATTGAAGGTGATCGAGGTATAGAAATAAGCGAAGAAAATAACCAGTATGATATATACCACAAGTCCGATGGAATACACCGGCTGGCTCGGATTGCACCAGTTGTTGGAGCTTAATGCATTCAGGATATGTCTCCATACGCCCGTTCCGCTGTATCCTACCAGAGAGCAGATAATAACCGGGAACTGCATGATGGAAGAAGCAAAGATAACCGGAATAACGCCCGCCGTATTAACCTTCAGCGGAATGTTGGTGGACTGTCCGCCAACCATCTTACGGCCCTGTACCTTCTTCGCATACTGAACGGGAATTTTTCTCGTCGCATCGTTCAGAACAATAACCAGAATAACCATGCCAATGACAACCGCCAGAATGATCACCACAGCAAGAACTGCCGTTGCAATCGGCCTGCCTGCCACAAACTGATTGAACAGACTCGTAAAATCCTGAGGAAGTCTGGAAATGATATTGATGACCAGAACGATGGAAATACCGTTTCCGACACCGTTTTCCGTAATCCGCTCGCCGATCCACATCAGGAAAGCACTTCCTGCAGTGAGCGCAGCGATAACCGTAATCACGTTAAGGGCATTATACTCTTCCAGAAGGCCGCTTCCGCCAAAGCCGATGGCCATGGCTGCGGACTGAATCAAAGCAAGGCCGACCGTTACGTATCTCGTAATCGCAGTCAGCTTCTTTCTTCCCTCCTCACCGTCCTTCTGCATCTCTTCCAGCTTCGGAATCGCGATCGTCAGAAGCTGAATGATGATGGAGGATGTGATGTAAGGGGTGATATTCAGCGCAAACAGGGACATATTTTCAAAGGAACCACCCGTAAAGGCGTCAAAAAAATTGAAAGCGTCACCCGTCTGAGCGGCAAACCAGTTTGCGAAATAGTTCCTGTCAACGCCCGGCACGGGCAGCTGTGATCCGAGACGGATCACAACCAGCATGGCCAGGGTAAAGAGGATTTTCTTCCGCAGTTCCCTCATTTTAAAGGCGTTTTTAAGTGTTGTAAGCATTACATCACCTCTGCAGTTCCACCAAGTGCCTCGATCTTCTCCTTTGCGGATGCGCTGAATGCATCAGCCTTCACATCGAGTTTTTTGGTAAGCTCTCCATTTCCGAGGATCTTTACCCCATCTTTTGGATTTTTTACGATACCCTTTTCAATCAGGGTCTCTACGGTAACAGTCGTTCCGTTCTCAAATACCTCGAGGGCGCTGATGTTAATGCCTACGATTTCCTTTGTATTCCTGTTGGTGAAGCCTCTCTTGGGAATACGTCTGTACAGCGGCATCTGGCCGCCTTCAAAGCCGGGTCTGGGAGCTCCGGAACGGGCCTTCTGACCCTTGTGTCCCTTACCGGCAGTCTTTCCGTTTCCTGAACCATGTCCACGGCCTCTTCTGAAGTTATCGCTGTGCTTGGAACCGGCTGCAGGCTGTAAATTTGATAATTCCATTCCTGACACCTCCTGCCTTACGCTTCTTCTACTTTGAGCATGTATCCGACCTGGGCAATCATGCCTCTTGTGGATGCGTTGTCGGGCAGCTCAACTGTTTTATGCATTTTGGTAAGTCCCATGGCCGTCACGGTAGCTTTGTGCTTCGGAACCGCACCGATAGGGGATTTGACCAGCGTGATTTTCAACATTTTCTCTGCCATTTCTCCTCCTTTTGCCGCCGGAAGCGGCAATCCAATCTTATCAGAATGACAACCGCCATTCTTATCTTCTCATTTAAGCCATAACCTCGTCAACAGATTTTCCGCGGTTAGCTGCCACTTCTTCAGGAGTCTTCAGCTGGCTCAGGCCTTCGATGGTAGCAAGCACAACATTCTGCTTGTTGTTTGAACCAAGAGACTTGGTACGGATATTCTTGATGCCTGCAAGTTCGCATACGATACGAACCGGGCCGCCGGCGATAATACCGGTTCCGTCGGGAGCCTTCTTGAGAAGAACGGTTGAGGAACCAAACTTTCCGAGGAATTCATGGGTGATACTGTTGTTCTCATCCAGCGCAACGCTGATCAGATTCTTGGCGGCATCTTCTTTTCCCTTGCGGATCGCTTCAGGGATTTCTGCAGCCTTACCAAGTCCCACGCCCACATGGCCTGCTCCGTCACCGACTACCACCAGAGCTGAAAAGCGCATGTTACGTCCGCCCTTTACAACCTTGGTTACACGTTTGATGGTAACTACTTTTTCAGTAAGCTCCAGATTGCTTGTGTCAATGATTGTATGTCTCATTTACGACGTTTTCTCCCTTCCTAGAATTCAAGGCCGGCTTCTCTTGCCGCCTCAGCCAATGCAGCGATCTTGCCCTGGTAAATGAAGCCTCCTCTGTCGAAGACAACGGTATTGATTCCCTTTTCCAGAGCTCTCTTGGCGATTACAGTTCCCAGATATGCTGCAGCGTCAACGTCATTGGTCTTTTCCAGTTCAGCTTTTACCGCCTTTTCAACGGTAGAAGCTGCAACCAGGGTATTTCCAACGGTATCGTCGATAATTTGAGCATACATATGATTATTGCTTCTGAACACAGCAAGACGCGGTCTCTCAGGTGTGCCGCTGAAACGGTTACGCAGTCTTCTGTGCTTGTTCATACGAACTTCTTGTCTCGATTTCTTACTAACCATTTTCACACTCTCCTTATCTCTTATTTCTTACCGGTCTTACCAACTTTGCGTCTGATAGTCTCATCCGCATACTTGATACCCTTGCCCTTATAAGGCTCCGGTCTTCTCTTGTCTCTGATCTCAGCGGCAAACTGTCCGACCTTTTCCTTATCGATACCTTTAACGATAATCACGTTCTGGCCTTCCAGAACCGTCTCAATGCCTTCCGGATCTTCCATTTCAACGGGATGGGAATATCCCAGAGATAAGGTTAACTTCTTACCGGCCTTTGCAGCCCTGTAGCCCACGCCGTTTACTTCCAGCTTCTTCTCGTAGCCTGCGGTAACGCCCACAACCATGTTGTTGATCAGGGTTCTGGTCAGGCCGTGCAGGGATTTCATCTTCTTCAGATCATTCGGTCTGGAAACGATAACTTCGTTTCCTTCTACCTTGATTTCCATCTCGGAAGGGAGAACTCTCTCAAGAGTACCCTTCGGACCTTTAACCGTCACTTTATTATTTTCTGCAATCTCTACAGTTACACCTGCAGGAATCGCGATTGGCATTCTTCCTATACGTGACATGCCCGTACCTCCTTTATATGATTGCTGCCCGTCTCGCCTCAGCAGGACTATCCTGCCCGGCGACTGCTGCAGCCTGTTTCATTCGATGCGTTTTTGTTCGTCTTTTCAGACCGTCTGTTTTAACGGAACCGACCGTCTTACCAGATGAACGCCAGAACCTCGCCGCCTACCTGAAGCTCTCTCGCCTTCTTGTCGGTAACTACGCCCTGGTTGGTGGAAATGATGGCGATTCCCAGTCCGCCGAGCACTCTGGGAAGCTCTTCCTTGCCGGCATAAACACGAAGGCCGGGCTTGGAAATTCTCTTCAGTCCGGTGATGATCTTGTGATTCTTATCCTCACCGTACTTCAGGGTGATGTGGATGGTCTTGAACGGACCGTCATCCAGAATGTCGTACTTCTTAATATATCCCTCCTCCAGAAGAATCTGTGCAATCGCCAGCTTCATTTTGGATGAAGGTACATCTACTGTATCATGTTTTGCAGTATTGGCATTACGGATTCTTGTAAGCATATCTGCAATCGGATCGCTCATTGTCATTAGAATTGCCTCCTTGTTCTTTCTATACCAAAATTCTGCCTTCCCGATTCGGACCGCGGACGCGCATACACTCCGGCGCAGCGCGTTTTTTCAGGCCGCGGACGCGTTTCTACGGGCGGCTCTTACCAGCTTGCCTTCTTGACTCCGGGGATCTGTCCCTTATATGCAAGTTCACGGAAGCAGATTCTGCAGATTCCGTATTTTCTTAAAACAGCGTGCGGGCGTCCGCAAATCTTACAGCGGGTATATGCTCTGGTGGAGAATTTGGGTTTGCGCTGCTGTTTAATCTTCATTGCTGTCTTAGCCATGAATGAACCTCCTTATTTCTCAAAAGGCATGTTGAACAGTTTCAGTAATTCGCGTGCCTCTTCGTCCGTCTTTGCAGTAGTAACGATGATAACGTCCATACCTCTCACCTTATCCACCTTATCGTACTCGATCTCGGGGAAGATGAGCTGCTCCTTAATGCCCAGCGCGTAATTTCCTCTTCCGTCGAACGCGTCGGGATTTACGCCCCTGAAGTCACGTACGCGGGGAAGAGCCAGGTTCACAAGACGATCCAGGAAATCGTACATCTTCTCGCCGCGCAGAGTTGTCTTGCAGCCGATGGCCATTCCCTCTCTGATCTTGAAGTTTGCTACGGACTTCTTTGCTCTGGTAAGCACAACGTGCTGACCGGAGATGATTTCAAGGTCCTTTACAGCGGATTCCAGAGCCTTCGCATTGTCCTTTGCTTCGCCAACACCCATGTTGATGACGATCTTATCCAGCTTCGGAACTTCCATAATATTTTTATAACCAAATTTCTTGGTCATTGCTTCTACAATCTGATCATTGTATAAGTCTTTCAGTCTGCTCACGTTTACGGCCTCCTTCCTTCGAATTGTTCAATTATTTCGCCGACTTCTCGGAGATCACTTCTCCGGTTGCCTTTGCATAGCGCACCTTTTTGCCGTCTTCAAACTTAAATCCGATTCTGGTAGGCTTGCCGTTGTGCACATACATCACGTTGGATGCGTCAAGTGCGGCTTCCTTCTGAACAATTCCGCCGTCCTGGTTCGCAGCAGAGGGCTTTACATGCTTGGTTACCATGTTCACGCCTTCCACAACAACCCTGCCGTTCTTCTTATCTACGGAAAGGACCTTTCCTTCCTTGTCCTTATCCTTACCGGCGATTACCTTAACGGTATCGCCCTTCTTAATCTTCATCGTTGACATAAGGCACCTCCTATAATACTTCGGGAGCCAGAGATACAATTCTCATGAACTGTTTCTCACGAAGCTCTCTTGCTACTGGTCCAAAGATACGGGTTCCTCTGGGGGTCTTGTCGTCCTTGATGATTACAGCAGCGTTCTCGTCGAATTTGATATAAGAACCGTCTTTACGACGGGCGCCTTTTACCGTACGGACAACCACAGCCTTAACAACATCGCCTTTTTTTACAACGCCGCCTGGTGTTGCATCTTTGACGGTGGCAACGATAATGTCGCCGATATTGGCATACCTTCTCGTGGAGCCTCCCATAACTCTGATGCACAGGAGCTCTTTCGCACCGGTATTATCCGCAACTTTCAATCTGCTTTCCTGTTGAATCATACTGATATCTCCTTCCGCCAGTTTCCTTCCTTCCAGGCACGGCAGCCGCTGAATTAAGGAAACCGCTATTCCAATCCTGCTACGATTATTTTGCTCTTTCGATGATATCCACAAGGCGCCATCTCTTATCCTTGGAGAGCGGTCTTGTTTCCATAACTCTTACGGTATCGCCGATGTTGCAGTCATTGTTCTCGTCATGCGCCTTCAGCTTGTAGGTTCTCTTCACAATCTTGCCGTAGAGGGGATGCTTTACGTGATCCTCAACAGCCACAACGATGGTTTTCTGCATCTTATTACTCACGACTTTACCAGTACGTGTTTTTCTCAGATTTCTTTCTTCCACGTCAATGTGCTCCTTTCTGGAATTTACTGAGCGGCCTTAGCCTTTTCAGTAATGAGGGTCTGGATTCTTGCGATGTTCTTCCTTACCTCTTTGATTCTTGCCGTATTATCAAGCTGATTGGTTGCGTTCTGGAATCTCAAATTGAAAAGTTCTTTTTTGGCGTTTACCAGTTCCTGCGCCAGATCAGCGTCGGATTTTTTCTTTAAATCTTCAACATACTGCTTAGTTTTCATTTGATACACCGCCTTCCAAATCTGCTTTAGAAACAATTTTACATTTACATGGAAGCTTATGCATAGCAAGACGTAATGCTTCTTTTGCGGATTCCTCGGGAACGCCCGCGATTTCGAACATAACACGTCCAGGCTTTACGACTGCAACCCAGTATTCCAGAGTACCTTTACCGGAACCCATACGGGTCTCAGCCGGCTTCGCCGTTACAGGCTTATCAGGAAAAATCTTGATCCACACCTTACCGGTACGCTTGGTGTAACGGGTCAGAGCGATACGGGCAGCTTCAATCTGATTGGACTTGATCCAGCAGGGCTCGGTGGCCACAAGACCGTACTCGCCATAGGTGATGGTGTTGCCGCGGGTCGCTTTTCCTGCCATGGAACCGCGGAACTGTTTACGACGTTTTACTCTCTTCGGCATTAACATTATTTATCGCTCCCTTCCGGTGAAGTCTTCTTTCCTTCACTGTTTCCCTTCGCAGGAAGAACTTCTCCCTTATAAATCCAAACCTTGACGCCCAGCTTTCCGTAAGTGGTGTCAGCTTCTGCAAATCCGTAGTCGATATCGGCTCTCAGCGTCTGAAGCGGGATGGTTCCCTCGCTGTAGAACTCGGTACGTGCGATATCAGCTCCGCCCAGACGGCCTGCCACAGCGGTCTTGATGCCAAGCGCGCCGGCCTTCATGGTTCTTCCCATGCAGGACTTCATCGCTCTTCTGAAGGAAACGCGGTTTTCAAGCTGCTGCGCGATGTTCTCCGCAACAAGCTGCGCATCTCTGTCAGGTCTCTTGATCTCCTTGATGTCGATCAGAACCTTCTTGTCGGTGAGCCTGGAAAGCTCTTTTCTGGTCACTTCGATTTCAGCGCCGCCCTTTCCGATCACAACGCCGGGCTTTGCCGTGTAAAGGATCACCTTTACTCTGTCGGACGCTCTCTCGATCTCAATCTTGGAAACGCCGGCACTGTAAAGTTTCTTTTTTAAGAATTTTCTGATATTGTAATCTTCTACTAAAAAGTCTGAAAACTCAGCATCCGCATACCATCTGGAATCCCAGTCTTTGATAACGCCGACTCTCAGGCCATGAGGATTAACTTTCTGTCCCATATTTTCTCCTTTCATTTCTGCCCCGCGGGGCCTGCGGGTCTGATCGACAGTTCTTTCAGCCCTGTACCCGGCTTCCCGGGCAGCCGCCGCGAAAAGGCATTTCCCTCCTCAGATTATTTCTCGTCCAGCACCAGAGTGATATGGCTCATTCTCTTTTCGATTCTGTAAGCCCTTCCCTGTGCTCTGGGATGAATTCTCTTCATCGTGGGTCCCTTGTTTGCGAAGCACTCGGCGATGTAAAGGTTATCTCTGTTCATGCCGTTGTTGTTTTCTGCATTCGCAATCGCGGACTCAAGAAGCTTCTTGATCAGGCTGGAAGCATATCTGGGGTTGTATTCCAGGATAGCCAGTGCCGTCGTAACGTCCTTGCCTCTGATGGCATCCAGTACGAAGCATGCTTTCTGTACAGAAACCCTTGCGTAGGATAACTTTGCAGAAGGTCTTGTATCTTTCTGTGCATTTCTTTCTCTCTTAATCTGGGTTCTATGTCCCTTAGCCATGGATAAAACCTCCTTTCAATTACCTTACCTTGGATTTCTTTTCGTCTTTTCCATGTCCTCTGTAGGTTCTGGTGGCCACGAACTCACCCAGCTTGTGTCCAACCATATCTTCAGTAACATATACAGGCACATGTTTTCTTCCGTCATGGACAGCGATGGTGTGTCCAACAAAGGACGGGAAGATTGTGGAGCGGCGGGACCAGGTCTTGATAACCTGCTTCTGTCCGGCCGCATTCATTGCATCTACTTTCTTGAGAAGGCTTGCATCTGCAAACGGTCCCTTTTTCAGTGATCTAGCCATTGATTCTTTCCTCCTTATTTAATCGCCTTACCGTCTCTTCTTCTTACAATCAGCTTGTTGGATTTGTTTTTCTTCTTACGCGTCTTCAAGCCGAGTGCAGGCTTACCCCAAGGAGTGCTCGGGCCCGGACGTCCGATACCGGTCTTACCTTCACCACCACCATGCGGATGGTCGTTGGGGTTCATGACGGAACCGCGTACAGTAGGACGGATGCCCATGTGGCGCTTACGTCCGGCCTTACCGATGTTGATCAGGTTATGATCCGCATTTCCGACAACACCTACGGTTGCGCGGCAAACAAGAGGAACCATTCTCATTTCTCCGGAAGGAAGTCTCAGGGTTGCGTACTTGCCTTCCTTAGCCATCAGCTGTGCGCTGTTTCCGGCAGAACGAACCAGCTGGCCGCCTCTTCCGGGATACAGCTCAACGTTGTGTACCTGAGTACCAACAGGGATTTCAGACAGAGGCAGGCAGTTACCAACTCTCACTTCTGCGTGAGGGCCGTTCATAACCTTCATGCCATCCTTCAGTCCGACAGGAGCCAGGATATATGCCTTCTCGCCGTCTGCGTAGCAGATCAGGGCGATGTTCGCCGTTCTGTTGGGATCGTACTCGATGCCGATTACGGTTGCAGGCACGTCATCCTTATATCTCTTGAAATCGATTACTCTGTATTTTCTTCTGTTTCCGCCTCCGCGATGTCTCACGGTGATCTTACCCTGGTTGTTACGTCCGGCGTTCTTCTTCAGGGAAACGCACAGGCTCTTCTCAGGAGTCGTCTTCGTGATCTCAGCGAAATCGGAGCCAGTCATGTTTCTTCTGGAAGGTGTATATGGGTTGTAAGTCTTAATTCCCATGATGTTTTCTCCTTTTCTCTATCATTTATTGTCGTGCTTGATCTGCACTTAATTGGGAAACCGGAACCGTTAAACCGTCCCGTGTGTTTCCTGCTTATGAAAATGTCGGGCGCCATGCCCTGCCCATCTTCATATCCCTTTCAGGTCCGGCTTACAGCCCTGCGAAAATCTCGATTTCCTTGCTGTCAGCGGTCAGGGCCACGATTGCCTTCTTGGTCTTCGCAGTCTTTCCAACCACCATGCCGCGTCTTCTGTTCTTGCCTTCGCAGTTCATCGTATTTACGCTCTTGACCTTGGTTCCTTCAAACATCTTTTCTACAGCTTCCTTGATCTGGTTCTTGGTCGCTTCGGGATGAACAAGGAACGTATATTTCTTATCTCCCATACCTGCCATGCTCTTCTCAGTGATGACGGGTTTGAGGATGACATCATAATATTTAATATCAGCCATTATGCGTACACCTCCTCGATCGTCTTAACGGCATCCTTCGTCAGGACAACCGTGCCGGCCTTCATCACATCGTACACGTTCAGCGTGCTGGTCAGCGTCGTGTTGATCGTGGGAAGGTTTCTGGCGCTCAGTACCACATTTGCATCGTTCTCGTTGATAACCACAAGACCCTTTTCCACTTTCAGGTTATCCATCACCTGCTTGAAGTTCTTGGTCTTGATTCCGTCAAATTTCAGCTCGTCAACAACGATGAGCTTGTTCGCCTGTACCCTGCTGGTCAGCGCGGACTTCAGAGCGGCTCTCTTTTCCTTCTTGTTCAGCTTGAAGGAGTAATCTCTCGGAACAGGAGCGAAAACCATTCCGCCGCCGGTCCACTGAGGAGCTCTGGTTGATCCCTGTCTTGCATGACCGGTTCCCTTCTGTCTCCAGGGCTTTCTTCCGCCTCCGGAAACCTCGGAACGGGTCTTGGCTTTCTGTGTTCCCTGACGGTTGTTGGCAAGTTGCTGAACAACTGCCATGTGAACCAGGTGTTCGTTCACTTCTACGCCGAATACCGCATCGCTTAACTCGATGGTTCCGACTTCATTGCCTTCCATATTGTAAACAACTACGTTAGCCATTGTTGTTAGTTCCTCCTTTCTTCCCTAATTTAAGCATCCATTCTGGTGGTCTCTTTGATGGTTACCAGTGCTTTCTTAGGGCCGGGCACCGCACCTTTTACCAGAAGCAGATTCTGTTCAGCATCAACTCTTACCACTTCCAGATTCTGCACGGTAACTCTTACGCAGCCCATGTGTCCAGGCATTCCTTTTCCCTTGAACACGCGGCTCGGAGAGGAGCATGCTCCGTTGGAACCCTGATGACGATGGAATTTGGAGCCGTGAGCCATGGGTCCTCTGTGCTGTCCATGTCTCTTGATGGCGCCCTGGAATCCCTTACCTTTGGAAATCGCGGTCGCATCCACCTTGTCGCCCGTAGCGAAGATGTCTGCCTTGATCTCCTGCGCCAGCGCATACTCGGATGCGTTGTCGAACTTGAACTCTCTTACATATCTCTTGCAGGAAACGCCAGCCTTATCGAAATGGCCCTTCAGCGCCTTGTTCACGCCATGTCTGTGAATGACCTCTTTCTTTCCGCCCTTATCTCTGTTGACGATTCTTTCTTTCTTGTCAACGAAGCCAACCTGCACTGCGCTGTAGCCGTCGTTCTCAACCGTCTTGATCTGCGTTACCACGCAGGGACCTGCCTGAAGAACGGTAACCGGAACCAGTGTGCCGTCTTCCGTGAAAATCTGGGTCATTCCGACCTTCGTAGCCAAAATTGCCTTGTTCATGAATGTTTACCTCCTTGTGTTCTACATAGCGGAACAGAACCTTCGCGCAGCCTTTCAAGCGAGAAGAACGCGGTGACGCGTTCTTCGGCAAATTGCTCCGCAATTTGCTGTTCATACGTCTTTGTAGAGGTTTTATTTGTTCTTCATCTTGATGTCGATGTAAACGCCGGCAGGCATTTCCAGCCTCTGCAGCGCATCAACCGTCTTGTTGGTGGGAGCGATGATGTCGATCAGTCTCTTATGAGTTCTCTGTTCGAACTGTTCTCTGGAGTCTTTGTACTTGTGTACCGCTCTCAGAATGGTAACCACTTCCTTCTTGGTGGGAAGCGGCACGGGCCCGCTCACCTGTGCTCCGTTCTTCTTTACTGTTTCGATGATTTTCTTGGCAGATGCATCAACAAGCTGATGGTCATAAGCTTTTAATGTAATTCTCATCACCTGATTTGCCATAAAAAAAGTCGCCTCCTTTTCGCACTTTTCTTTTAAGTACGACAAGCGGTGACTGTACACTCTCCCGTGTGTGTCCTATATTCGAACGCTCTGAGCGCTCTGCGACCTTCAGGGCTCATCATACCCTTCTTTCGGACTTTTTCACAGCGGTTGTTTCTGTATATCTACAGACCTTATTGTTTGTACAGTGACTTGTCGTCAGGTTTCACGGCCGGGCAACGTTCCGGCCTCTTGACATTCGCTCCACGGAAAAACCTGCCTCGCGGCAGCAACCTCACGCTTCACAGCTATCATGTCACAGCAAGAAGTATTATACCGGGTGTTTCCCGAAAATGCAAGGGGATTTTTAAAAAAATGTGCGAAAGTTGAGTCATGCGGGAATATTTGCCGAAAAGCTGCGTGCAAGCTTGCTTGCAAAGCAGTTTTTTGGTAAATATTCCCATAGGGCGAAGCCCGACAGCGAGAGGCCGCGCAGCGGCTTCGAGCTGCGCATGGCGGCCCCCGCGTGGACGACTCTCTGATTCAACTGCGTGCAAGCTTGCTTGCGAAGCAGTTTTTTGGTAAATATTCCTATAGGGCGAAGCCCGACAGCGAGATGAAGCGGTAGCGGAATCGAGCTGCGCATGGCGGCCCCCGCGTGGATGACTCTCTGATTCAACTGCGTGCAAGCTTGCTCACGAAGCACAATTTTTGCAAATATCCCCATAGGGCGAAGCCCGACAGCGAGAGGCCGCGCAGCGGCTTCGAGCTGCGCATGGCGGCCCCCGCGTGGACGACTCTCTGATTCAACTGCGTGCAAGCTTGCTTGCGAAGCAGTTTTTTGGTAAATATTCCTATAGGGCGAAGCCCGACAGCGAGATGAAGCGGTAGCGGAATCGAGCTGCGCATGGCGGCCCCCGCGTGGATGACTCTCTGATTCAACTGCGTGCAAGCTTGCTCACGAAGCACAATTTTTGCAAATATCCCCATAGGGCGAAGCCCGACAGCGAGAGGCCGCGCAGCGGCTTCGAGCTGCGCATGGCGGTCCCCGCGTGGACGACTCTCTGGTACGGTTTAAAACAGAATTCGCGCTTTTTTAACCGTAGAAAAAGTTCTGGTGTACGGATAAAATCACTATTTTCGTTATATACACCGTAGAAATAACCTGCTTCATACGGACAAAAAAATAATTTTTGCTCTCAGCACCGTACTGCTTCCCTTTTTAGTACGGTTAAAATGACGATTTCTGTTTATCGAACCGTATTCCGCAATGATTTTGTACGGCTAAAATAGGATCATTCTCTTTCCCAACCGTATTCCTGTCGTTCCCGCCGTTCAGAAGCGCATTTCAATCAATATTGGATTGACAACACCGTTATCCGGAAAGTAGTATAAAAATACATCGTAACGACAAATCCACAGAGAAAGGATAGCAGCATGGAGATAGAATACAGGGAAAATTGTCTGAGTCCGGAAGATTTCATCCGGCTTCGCATCGCAGTGGGCCGTGTCGCCACACCTCTCCCGCAGGCGGAAGCCGCCCTGCGGGCAGGCCTCTATAACGTGACCGCCTTCTGCGAGGGAAAAGCAGTCGGAATGGGACGGCTCGTGGGAGATGGTGCCATGTACTGGTATATTCAGGACATGGCGGTGCTTCCGGAGTATCAGGGGAAGGGAATCGGAAAAAGCATTGTGAAAAGACTGCTTCAGCATATTTATCTGCACACCTCCGCCGGAACTTTTACCACGGTCGGCCTTATGGCGGCCAAGGGCAGGGAAGGCTTCTATGAAAAACTGGGATTTGAAGCAAGACCGGATGATCATAGCGGCGCGGGTATGATACGCTATATTGAAAACAACAACCGACAGGCATGAAAGTTATTATAATAAGGAAAAAGAACAACACCGACGGGTCCTCTGCCGGAAAAGGAGAAAAGTATCATGCAGATTCAGGAATTTCAAATCCCCCATCATGGAAGATGCGTTGACGCTGTTTTTTACAGGCCGGAGGCCGCTCACAGGTTTCCGGTCATCCTCTTCAGCCACGGCTATAATGGCTGTAAAACAGACTTTGATACTTCTGCCGCGTATTTTGCAGAAAACGGAATCGGAGCCGTCTGCTTTACCTTCTGCGGCGGAAGCCTCAGGGACCGAAGCGGATTTGCCACAACGGAAATGACGCTTTTTACCGAAAAAGAGGATCTGTATGCCGTTCTGGATGAGGTAAAGGCATGGGAATGTGTGGATTCGGAAAATATTTTTCTGTTCGGCGCAAGTCAGGGCGGCATGGTCTCTGCCCTTGCCGCGGAGGAACGGGGCAGCGACATCCGAGGACTGATCCTGCTTTATCCTGCGTTTTGCATCGCTGACGACTGGAAAAAACGTTTTCCCACACGGGAGGAAATTCCCGACACACAGGATCTCTGGGGCATGCCGCTTGGCCGTGTATTTTTCGAGTCCATTCATGACTTTTCCATCCAAAGGGAGATTGGCACCTTTCCGAAGGATGTTCTGATCATGCATGGGACGGAGGATGATGTGGTGCCGCTTTCCCACAGCGAACGGGCGGCCTCCCGGTATCTCAATGCCAGACTTGAAATTTTCCAAAACGAAGGGCATGGCTTTTCGGAAAATGGGGACAGACGGATGGAGGGAATGACGATGGGGTTTATACATGAGCATGTGAATTCATGAAGAGAAAAAACTCCGGAAGGATCATCCCCTTCGGCTCCACCTTAGTCCTTCCGGAGTTCCATCCTGCATCTGCTCCACCTTTCGTCCTGGTATGAAAATACGCCTTCTTCATTTCTGACCTTTCCGCCGTCAGCCAATCTGACACCGTTCAAAATAAAGCGGCAAATGGAAATTGGGCGTCGGATTCTCAATCAGATGGAAGCTCCCGTAATGCTCAATTTCCGGTGTTTCGGAAATCTTATAAAAGTTGCAGTACATCTCTGTGTTTTCATTCAGCTCCTTCACGCCGCATTCCTTTTTCAGATACGCTTCCGGAATCAGGAATGACAGACTCCAGCTTTCGCTTTTCACCTCCGCCTGCATGTCACAGAGGGGCAGATATTCTTCCGGCATGGGGCTTCTGCCCTTTCTCCCCTTTCCATAAGCCGCATACAGCGCGCCGTTGGAATTTGCTTCAAAATTCAGATACATCACGTTATTGCTGAGGCTCTCTCCTTCTTCCGGGAACGCCAGAAAAACCTCCATCGCGCTGTCATTGCAGACCGGATCCATGTAATTGGTATAGGTGGTCAGCGGATTTTCTTCTTCACAGATCATGCGGACATAGAAGCCCTCTCCCGGTATATAGCCCATTTTCCCGGAAACTGCCGGTCTCCTTTTGCTGTTCCACATATAATGGTTGATGTGAAAAAGTTCGCAGGAGTCGATCTCCTGTCTGGATTGAATTTTTCTGATCTGATACATGTTTTCCCCCTTTTCCGGGACGCTGCCGCATCTGCAGAGTCCCTTTCTTTTCCTGTTATGGTTATTATACAAAGTCCTGCCCTTCCAGGCAAGATGGATCAGATGTCTTTGTGAATTCCATATCAGAAAAACGGTCTGAGTCCGCAGGATTTCATCCGGCTCCGCATCGTGGTCGGACGGGTCGCCATTCCTCTGCCTCAGGCGGAAGCCGCTCTGCGAACAGGACTCTTTCGTGTAACCGCCTTCTGCGAGGGAAAAGCCGTCGGAATGGGGCGGCTCGTGGGAGACGGCTCCATGTACTGGTACATTCAGGACATGGCGGTACTTCCGGAATATCAGGGACGTGGGATCGAAAAAGCAGCCAGGTCTTCACCTGAGCCATCCCCGGACACCGGCAGACGGTTGCAAAGCGGGGACAGACCGTGTATAGTGATAGGCAGACAGGAAAATGAAAAACAGGAGAAAAAAGCTATTATGTGGACAGCGAATAACTGGAAAGACTATGAAGTGATCGATACGGGCAGCGGAGAAAAGCTGGAGCGCTGGGGAAAGTATCTTCTGGTGCGTCCCGACCCGCAGGTAATCTGGGAGTCAGAACGAAAACATCCCGGCTGGACGAAGCCAAACGGCCACTACCACAGAAGCAGCCGGGGCGGCGGGGAGTGGGAGTTTTTTGATCTTCCTCAGGAATGGAGCATCCATTACCGGAATCTCACCTTCCGGCTCAAACCTTTCAGCTTCAAGCATACCGGCCTGTTTCCGGAACAGGCTGTTAACTGGGACTGGTTTTCCGATATCATCGCAAATGCGGGACGGCAGCTGAAGGTGCTCAACCTTTTCGCCTATACGGGGGGAGCCACCCTGAGCGCGGCAGCAGCCGGCGCCAGCGTCACCCATGTGGACGCTTCCAGGGGAATGGTGACATGGGCAAAGGAAAACGCCGCCGCTTCCGGACTTGGAGACGCGCCCATCCGCTGGCTGGTGGATGACTGCGTCAAGTTTGTGGAACGGGAGATCCGGAGGGGAAATACCTACGACGGCATCATCATGGATCCGCCTTCCTATGGAAGAGGGCCAAAGGGTGAAATCTGGAAGATCGAAGAAAGCATTTTCCCCTTCGTGCAGCTGTGTACCAGGCTGCTTTCCAGAGATGCCCGCTTCTTTCTCATTAATTCCTACACCACGGGACTGCAGCCCGCCGTCCTCTCTTATATGATGAATCTGTGCATTACGCCTTCCTTCGGCGGGCATGTGGAGGCCGGAGAAATCGGGCTTCCCGTCACAGAAAACGGACTGATTCTTCCCTGCGGCGCCTCCGGCAGGTGGACACGATAACATAAAACTCTCTCATCAGCGAAAGCGCCACGAACAACCTGCTGACATCCAAAAGCCGGGATATCCCGTTGCAGTACGCATCGGTTTTCCCGGCTTTTTTCTTTTGAATATGTTCAGCTCAATCCGGCTACAATTCCCGCAATAACCACAATATAAAAAAGGATACCGATGACAAAACAGATTGCCATCCAGATCAGATACGCCTTACAATAATTGGATTTGCTGCGCTTCTCAGCCCCGCCAAAGCCCCATACAAACAGCATGATCAGATTTACACAGGGGATGGCGAGCACCAGCATGGTGATGAGCCACTCGGATACACTGATCGGCTCTTCCGGCCCGTCCACACGTCCATCCGGACGCAGCGGCGCTCCCTGATAGGGACTGTGCGGAAAATATCCGGGATTTCCATTCTGATACTGACCGCCGCCCTGCTGCGGATTCACTCCCTCTCCTTCATATCCATTCCATCCCTGTCCGGCATTCTGCCAGCCGTCCGGTGAAGAGTTTTCAACGGGGCCATCCGCTCCGCTGCTGTTTCCTTCTCCCGGATTGTTAATCCCCGTCTGCCATTCTCTGTCGTCCATCAAATCTTCCTCCTCTTTCTTTTTTTCGGCTGTCCTGGCCCGGCATCGACATTCAGGGCAAAAACAGCCTTCTCATCAGTTCATCATATGCGGGGATCAGCCCCGCCAGCACATTCTCCTCCCGATAGACCATGGGCGGGTTTCCGGGAAAGTCCACCGCCATCCGATACAAATAGACAAGAATCATGGCGGCCGCAACCGCACCTGTCAGAGAAAGTACCCCTGCCGCTTTTTTCCCCCGGATATAGCGCTGCCAGCCCACATAGACCGCCAGCAGAATCCAGAGATAAATGCAGGGATTATAGCGGAACGCTTCGACAAACCGCCCCGTCAGCACGAGAAACAGCGCTCTGGTGCTTCCACAGCCCGGACAGGGCATCCCCGTCATGGCGGCCAGCGGGCAGATCGTTCCGAACAGAAGGGTAACCACCACCGCATAAACCAGAAAAGCGGCTGCCGCCAGACGGTAATTTTTCGCATCACGCCGCAGGCGCTCCAAAATGGCCTGCAATTCCGTTTTCATGTTTCCTGGCTGCTGCATACGATCTCCTTGATGAAAAAATCCCTGCCGCTGATCAGATGCATGTTCCGGCTTCCGCAGTCCGGGCAGATGCCGCCTGTCACCGTGGCGTGAAAAATGTTTCCACAATCTCTGCACTCCGCGTTGGCGGGCAGGATCTCAATCTCAAGCTCTGCCTCCGCAAGGAGCGTATCCTCCACCGCCGCCGGATAAACCTTCCGCATATATTCGGGGATCACGGAAGAAATCTCTCCGATCTGAAGAACCAGCTTTTCTATCTTTCCCACCTGATTTTCCACCGCGTAGTTTTCCACGGTCTTTATGATTCCCATCAAAATCCCAAGCTCGTGCAAGCTGTCCGCTTCCTTTCCTTCCGTTCTGCCCTCCGGTTTTCTGATGTCCTCCGGTTATTCAAATTCCACGGAATCGGAGAACTCCTCCCAGATGTTGCAGATCCAGGTTTTACCCTGATTAAAGACGATCTCATTCCCGTCCGCATCGTAGAACTTCGGCGGCACGCCGTCTCCTTCCATGCGGGACCAGGATGCCGGAATCACCTTCCCGTCCGTGAAAACAAGGGCGGTTCCCACACCATGCACGCCGAATGCCAGGTAGTCATGGCTGTCACGCACCTCTCCGTGGCAGTACTGAAGAATCACATTGGACACAGCGAGCTGTTCTCCCGTCCTCTCATCAATCTGTGCCTCCCCATCCTGAAAACGATAGTACAGATGATCTTCGCTGTTATACTCGAACCAGGGATTGTACGCACCGTAGCCGCCGGAATTTTCTTCCGTTCCGCCGGGCCGGATCACGGTAACCTCCTGAGCATCCGGATATTCCGCCCGGACGCCGTCCGCTGCAAAGGTGAGCTGGGGTACGAACTCCTCGTCATATTCCCAGTCATAGCCGAGACGGTCCACAGCCTCCATCAGTCCGTCGATGAAAAGATAACCGGTAAATTCCGTGGCATAGCCCGGACGGCTGATCCGTCCAAAGGCTTCGTCCGCCGGCTGTTCGATCCCCTCCACACCGGCACTGATGTTCTGCACCGCGTCGCTGTTGATCAGCTCAGCCACATAGGGAACCGCAAGTCCCCAGTTGCAGTAAATGGCCTGATAGCCCATAGCGGTGTATACAAAATAATCCCGGCTGCTTCTCACGGGACCGATGTGATCCAGCTCGTCAAAATCCTCAAAAATCCCCATCAGACGGGTAATCCGTCCCTCCACGGGAGCCTCATAAATGATGCTCGCACTGGAAAGCCCATACTGCGGCATGGCCTGGGCGTTGTTGGGAATCATCACGGCGATGGGCCTTCTGGTGACCACCTCTTCATCCTTCCATTCCCCGGTCAGGTAGCTCTGCATCTGTCCGTCCACCACTTCCCGCTCCCCGATTACAGACAACGTTTCTTCCTCCACGCTTTCTGTCTCCGTTTCGGTCTCCGGCGCCGTTTCCACCACAGTCTCCGTTTCCGCCGTCTGTGTTACGGTTTCCATCGTCTCCTGCGTTCTGCTGCCGCATCCGGTAAGAACCATGACACAGGCCATTGTCAACGCTGCCACTTTCAGATATTTTCTCATCCGTTCTTCCTTCCCGCGCAGAGAGCTTCCCCAGACCTCCCTGCCTGTCTGAATTCTTCTGTAACGTGTTCCAGCTGTTCCAAAATCATTATATAATATGTGGCAGGTTCTTGTCCATTCCGGAAAGTTTTCCAGTCCTGACTGCTATATGGCCTTAAAATCATAACGATAAGGCACCGGCTCCTCTTTTCCGGTAAGCTTTTTCTGAAGCCTCTGCCACAGCCCGCCCAGATTTGTTTCTCCTTCTCTCACATCATCCAGCACAAGCCCGCCGTCCGCCTCCATAAGCTCAAAGGCCTGCTCCGGGCTTCCCGTTTCATCCAGGGCCAGAACCTCATAGAAACGAAGCCTTCCGTCGGCCTGCATGGTTTCCGGAAGAGACGGATACAGCCGGCAGATACGCGTCCACGCGCCGCACTGGGACAGAATCCGGAAGCCCTCCTTTAAATAGGACAGATCCTCCGTTCTCATGCGAAGCCCTTCCTCCATCGCTTCTGCGGCCCGCTCCTTTCTCCCTTCCGCCTCTCCGGCGCCGGCCTTTTCTCCATCCTCCGCTTCGGATGCCCATGCCAGATATGCCGCGGCAAGGCCGTGAAGGGCCCATGCATTTTTCCGGCAGGCTTTGGATGCCTCAAACTGCCGGATGGATTTTGGGATATCCCCATCCCGGAAAGCGAACAGGCCCAGATGATAATGGGCGTACCAGTTCTCACGGTTGATATCTTCGATGGTCTCTTCCAGCTTTTTCTTCCATACCTCATCAGAAAGGAACAGATCCGGCCGGCAATCGGCTTCCGTCTCATGCAGGACGCCTGTTTCCAGAAATGCCAGCCACCGTTTCTGCCCCTCATCCGGCTCTCCATAATCCAGATGGAGAGAAATCGGCTTTTCTCCAAAAAGCGCTCTCTCCCGGTTCTTCATCGCCCCGAAGCCGCTTCCCTTCCAGACGGTCTGCGCCTCCTGCTTCGCCATGGCCTTCGTATCCCGGAGAAGTCCTCTCATCGGCTGATAGACCGCACTTTCCCGGATCTGCTCTGTCAGACTGTCCCGGGCTTTCTCAAAGGAAAGGGAAAGCTGCTTTTCCGAAAGCTGCAGCGCGCCGTACCGTTCCAGCCACTCCCAGGCGGTATGAGGCGCCATCGGAATGCAGCCGTACTGGGTCTTGCCCAAACCTGCCTGAATCTCCACGTAACGGCCATTTCCGTCCGAAAGGAATTCCTGCCAGTGCCAAGCGGCAGGTCTGTGTCCCCAGGAAAACAGCTTTCTGGAACGCAGCCGGTCCGTGGACAGATGCAGCAAGCCGTAACCGGAGGCGTCCGCATGCGCAATGTATTTGGGCGCGCCATCCGGAATGTCGAAGAAATAATCCACTGAAGCGGGAATATTTTCATAATGGGAAATATCCGCTCCGTCTACCATTGGAACGGGCACCTTGTAAACGCCCCAGTTGCGGAAGGTGAAGGCCTCGGACGCAGGCACCAGAATCCGCCCGCCCTTCTCCTCTGGCACGGCGATGTTGCTCCACCAGTACATGGGCGTTACCTTCTCACCGAAATTGACGATCCTCATTCTCGCATTCAGAAAGCGGTCCTCTTCTCCCAGCCAGAAATCCATCTGCCAGGTCACCTGACGGATCCGCTCATACTCATACATGCGCAGAACCGGCGTCCCGTCCGACAGGCTCAGCTTCGCCGTAAAAAGAGGGGCTGTGGTAAATGGCGAATGACCGATCACGCCCACATTCCATTCCACGCCACCCGCAAACCAGGCATTCCGCACCGCAAGGTTGGAGAACCGCAGCACCTCGTTGGTATACAGAAGGCTTCTGTCCGCCTGTTTGTCCCAGAGGCTCCAGAGCCTTCCGCCGTATTCCGGAAGGAACACCGCCTTCAGATAATCATTTTCCAGAATCGCGGCCTTCACATTTTCCTCCCGCAGCCGTCTGGTATAGCAGGAGAACTGCCGGTAGGGCCAGGAGCCTGCCAGCCTTCCATAGCCCTCATAGATTTCGTCCTCTTCATCCAGGAAAAATTTCATCCGGTTCTGCAATATCTGCCCATCCGTCAGATCCGGAACGGACGCTTCCTCATTTAACTGCGCTTTTTTTATCCTCAGTTCTTCAAATTTCAGCAGAGGCTTCATATCCTTCTCCCCTTTCTTCATGCACTCATACATGCATAAATGCTGCATGCCGCTGTTTTCTTCATTTTAGAACGGAAGGCTTCGGAAAGCATTTCAGAAAGTTGAGAAAACATTTCAAAAAATTGCGGTTTCCCCGTTGCTTTTTGGCGCCATTCTTTTACAATACAGGTAGAAGCACCTATAAACGATAATAGACGAACTGCCTTCCAGGGGGAAAGGAGACCTTATGCAGCCAAAGGCCACGGGAATATCCCCGATTTCTGAATATGAGATTCACTCTCCCAGCCGCCTTGCCAGGAAGCTGTATCTTTATCCGCTTTATTCCGGTTATTATAAATATGGCCCGGGCTATTTTATCACCCGGACCAGCTATGACAGTTTTCTTCTGATGTATCTTACAAAGGGAGCCTGCGAGATTGAGACGGACGGACAGCATTTCGAGGCGGAAGCGGGCCAGCTCATCCTTCTGGACTGCTACCGGCCGCACCGCTATGGAAGCCGGGATTCCTGGGAAGCCTCCTGGCTGCATTTCGATGGGCCGACGGCACGCGCCTACGACCAGGAAATCACCGCCCGACACGGCAGGATTCTCACGCCCTCCTCAGGTGTTTTGGGCCTTCTGGATGAGATCCGAAGCTCTCTCCGGCCGCCCTGCACAGCCGGCGAAGCCGTTCTGTCCGCACAGCTGATCCGGCTGCTTGACCTGCTTCTTGCCGGGAAAGAAGCGGAAGAAAAGGGCCCCGAAAAAAATGCCGTTGCGGACAGCATTGCCTACATCAATGAACATTTCCGCGAACCGGTTTCTCTGGAGCTGCTCGCCGCGAAAGCCGGGATCAGCCCCTTTCATTTTCTTCGCGTTTTTTCTCAGGCAACAGGCCTTACGCCGCACCAGTATCTGCTCTCCACCCGGATCCGTGCGGCCCGCTTCCTGCTGCAGTCCACCAGCCTCTCCGTCAAGCGCATCGCTCTGGACTGCGGCTTTTCCACCGAGGCCGCCTTCTGCTCCACCTTCCGGAAACGGGAAGGCAGGACGCCCTCCCAGTATCGGAAGGACTCGCTGCTTTAGACGTTTCATGCATTTCTGCCGATATGTGAAGCGTCCTGCGCGCGTTTTCTCCGGATTGTTCCCCTTTTCAGGAATTCCGCCAAAGCTGCTTCATTTTCCGGCAGTCCGCACGAAAGCTTCACTCTCCCGTCATTTTCGTCCCTTCCGTTCTTTCCAGACGCAACCGCCACTTCGGACGGTAGAGCCGGTCGGAAAGCACATCCCGGTTTCTGGAGACGCTCAGCAGAAGGCCGATGAGGATGCTGTAAACAATCGCCGCCGTTCCTCCTCCGGTCAGAAAGGGAATGGTTACGGTGGTAATGGGCAGGCATCCGAAATTCACCGCCGTTCCGATCACCGTCTGCACGCCCAGCACCATCGTGCATCCCATGCCGACCATCAGGCCGAGCTGATTCCTCTGCTTCATGGAAATCAAAAAGGCATGGATTACCATGGCCGAAATGGCAAAAACGACCAAAAATCCCACAAGGCTTCCATACAGCGCCACCAGGCTGAACAGACTGACCTCTCCACGCGCCGTCTGTGACACAATTTCTTCCGCATTCGCCGCTCCGCCGATCCAGTTAACCCGGCTCAGCACATCCGCGATCTGCTGATAATAATATCCCGCGCCGTCCGCATAGGCCCCCCGGTTCAAAAAAGCGAGGATTCTCATTTTCTGATAATCCGCCAGCCAGAACGCAAATCCGGCAGTGCCTCCGACAAGCGGCAGAATGACTCCGACAAGGATCAGGGCGAGGATCGTCTGCTTTCTTTTTACGGAAAACCAGCCTTTCGCAACTGCAAAAAGGAGCATCCCTCCGCAGATCAGAAAGAGCTGGATCGCCGTGGACAGGGAGGGGATGCCAAACCACGCAAGCCATACGAGAGGAATCAGGAAGCCGATACTCTTGATCAGTCCCGCATATCCCGTCTTGCGATACTGATACAGGATTCCCGCATAAAGCGGCACAAAAAGATATAGGGGCAGAATCGCTCCCCTGTGCATGCCGTTCACCGTATAGGAAAACTGCGTCATATAGAAAAGGACCCCGGCGGCATACAGAAGGAAAAGCGGCTTCGCATATTTTCCGATAAAGCTGTAGTCCAGAAAGCAGATGCCAAGCATGAGACAGAAGCCGATTCCCATGAACAGACACTGTCTTTCAAAGGCAGCGCTGCCCACAGTTATATTTCCGATCGCGCACTGGACTGCCAGCCCGCCCAGGCTGAGCAGAACTGCCATCACAATCATTCCCCAGTCCATGCGCGGCCTGTGAATGCGGTCAAGCTCCACGCCCACCGCCACGGGATCACCCATCTGCTCCACCGCTTCCGCAAGCGCCTCCTCAGGCGTCATTCCCTCTGCCTCATATTCCTGCGCCTGATCGGAAATATGCGCCTCAATTTCCCGGACCACATCCTCTCTGGCTCTTTTGCAGCGAATCTGGTCCGCCAGAAGCTGTATGAATTCTTCTTTTCTTTTCATGACTGTACCCTTCCTCCGTCTCTGTATATGCCTGTGTTATGCGGCCGTGCCATGGCGGCTCATTAGCAGGCATTCAGCACATTCGCAACGGCAGACGCGTATTCCTGCCACTCGTCCTTCCTGCTCTTTAAATACTTTTTCCCGTCATCCGTAATGCTGTAATATTTCCTCACCTTTCCATTTACCTCATCCTCATAGGAAAACAGGTAATTCTTCTCCTCCAGAGAATGCAGCAGCGGATACAGGGTTCCTGCCTTCAGGCTGAATACATGATTGGAACGTCCTTCCAGCTCCTCAATCATCTCGTACCCATACATATCCCTTTCCTCCAGCAGACGAAGCAGAAGCATGGTTGTGCTTCCTGATATCAGACTTCTGTCAATCGGCATCTTGTCACCCCTTTTCGTATAAAAACCTCCGGCGGATCGCACTGCGCCGGCCAGGAAAATGCGCAGCCAACCTATATTTCCAGGACGAAAGCCATGGCTTTCGTCCGCCCTTCATATATCGATGATCTATATAAGAGTATATATAGATCATCGATATATGTCAAGCCTTTTTCAGTTCTGTTCCTGACCACACAGCATGTGAATGGTCAGGGCGTAGCATGTAACTCCGGTTCTTTCATCCGTTCTTCAAGGTATCGGAACAGCGCGTCATTCGTGACATAAGCGTATATAATCCATCTCGTGTTCTCATCTCCCTGAACCCTGACCATCGGGTAGTACCGTTCAAAGCGCTCCGGATGCTCCTCTATATCCGCAAAAATCTCCTTCCATTTCTCCTCCTTGAGAAACACGTCCACGTTCTGAAAAGCAAGAAAAGAATTCTTCTCCCCGGCGGAGCTTTTCATGAGCTGCTCAAAGCATTCCTCCTCACATATACCTTTATAAAATTTCAGAAACTTCAGACAGCGTTTCTCCACTTCCGGATCAATCCGGTCTCCGGGTTCGTAATAAAGCAGCTCCCGGTATCCGCAGACATCATATTCCTCCCGCTGTTTCTGCAGGGTCTTCAGCTTCTTTTCCATGAGATCGTTCAGAACCGTTGCCGGTTCCTCCTTCTTTGCCGAAGCTTTCAGGAAATCCGCCATGATCCCCGCCACGTCGCAATATCCGCCGATAAAGCGTTCCAGCGTTTCCCGGATCTCCTCAGGCGGAATATAGCGGTCCACGCTGTAATTCTTCGCACCGGACAGGGCAAACTGCGCCAGCAGCGTATAAATCGAATATGGCGCCTCCTCTTCCCTGTTGATCTCCAGGCAGTCGCGCAGATCCTTTTTCTTCAGAAACAGCTTTGACTTCATGATCTCTTCCACGAACGGTTTATAATACTCCGTTCCATCCCGGTCCACGAACTGCACATAGCGGCAGAGTTCCTCCAGGCTGTTGCCCAGATTCAGATAGTCTCTGAGCGCTGACGCGAAGCCGGGGGAACCGATCCTCAGATTCTTAAACTCCCGCTTCCAGAAAAAAGCCTGCTCTTCTTTTGAGAAATGCTCCCTTACAAATTTTCCGTATTCCTCATCCGGTATGCCGAGATACAGATTATGAAAGACGTTCAGCACCTCCTGCTTTTTCAGCGGAAGGGCGCGGATCCGCCTGTACAGACGCTCCGGCACGCACCGGGCAGGCAGCCTTACCGGCCTGTCCAGATACCGGGTCGCCATCCGCACAGCCCTCCTGCACTGTCCCAGCGTGATATCTCCATCCACGCAGGCTCTTCCATCCAGTCGGTCTTCGATCATGCACCCGATGGCGAGCAGGTACATATGATACGCCTCACCCTGGGTCTTATTGCCCCAGAAATGCCGGCTTCCCCCGCATCTCTTGTCGCGCCATTCCAGCATGGTGCGTCCGGATGCCGCCGCAAGGAGCGGATCAGATACGGCTGTCCGCGCAGAGCCGGATTGAACTATCACAATATTTTTCCTTCGGCCGCTCAGCCGGGCCGGAAGCGTCTGCTCCTCCGCCCGTCCCATCGTTACGCTGTCTCCAATGGCACACCATCCCTTATCCCGGTTCCTGCTTCCTGTCGGGACTCCGCAGACCAGTTTCTGCCCGTAAACCTCAAGAACCCCCGAATCCATCAGGTGAAAAGCTTCCGCCAGCCTGAGACTTTCCTCATAGACCGGTGCCCACTCCTCGTCCGTTACTTCTCCCGCCACATACAGATCAATAAAAATACCCATGCCGGTCTCCTTTCTATTTCTGCAGGAAAACGTTGTTACTGGCCACTGTGTAACCAGTAACAAAACGTCCGTTTCCTGTGGTATAAAAAGTATAACCTGCATGGGTTCTGCTGTCATTGAACGCAAAATTCAATTTTTCTGTCCCGCCGAACTGCCGCCGCTTTTTGTCCGCATACTGCGGACATCCATCCTGTTAAGCGGCTCCCTCATAAGCGCACAATACCGCATAATAGGAGAGCACTCTTCTGTGAAAGCCGTCCGGAATAAGACATTTATGCCAGTCGTACACCGACCGGGCCGGACGTCCATAATCCGCCGTCCCAGCGACCAGATCATCCATGTCCGCATGTAAAAGACTGCTTAAGGCATATAAGTTATCCACACTGGGGATATTCGTTCCATCCAGCCAGCGGTAGACCGTCTGCACGCAGGACAGACCGAGATATGTCTGAATGTCCACAGGATTCATCCCCCTTTTTTCCATGAACCATCGGATCCTTTCCCCTGTCCTTTTCTTGTCTATCGCAGGAAACATCATTCCGTTCTCTCCTTTTTCGGCTTTTTTTCCATTACAGGATGAAAGAATCCACCCTTTTCAGCGCGCCCCGGTCTGCCGGTTCACCTCAATTTTGTCCATAATCCCTTCCGCGCTCACCCCCGGATGAGTAACACGGATACGACAGACCTGCTCCACAAAACCGGCATCCAGCTTCATCTCCCGGCTGATTCTTTCGATTTTCCAGCCCCTGTCCATCCGGCGGAAAATCCCCTCGATAGCAGAAAGCAGGTTATCCTCGGGAATAGGGCAGTCTTTTTCATCTTCTCTCTTATCCAGATCTCTTTTGCCTCTTCCGGAGACAGGCTCCGCAGGAAGATCCACCCGCTCCACCTGAACGTGCCCCTTCCCCAGGTACAGAAACGCCATGGTGATTTCCTGATTGAAGCGCCTTTTCCCGCAGCTCCCCGGATTCAGCCATAATCTCCCGGACTTTTCCTCCTGCATATACTTATGGGAATGACCATGGACAATCACCTGAATTCCCTCCAGTTTCTCCGGAACATCCTTCTTTTTGTGAACGAGGAAAAAGGAAATGCCGCCCAGTGTAAAACAAAGGCTTTCCGGCAGCCCTTCCGCCCATTCTCCGTCGTTGTTTCCCCGCACAAAGAAAGCAGGCGCCTCCTGTCCCGCCGCCTCCCTGACAGCATCCATAAGCTGCAAAGAGCCGATATCTCCCGCATGGATTACCGCATCACACGTTCCAAGCAGTGCCGCAACCTGCGGCCTGAGGAGATTATGAGTATCTGAGAGAACTGCCACCTTCATACAGTCTCTATCCATTCTTTGAGCGTTTCTTTCCTGCATCATTGTCACTCCCTGCTTCCACCATCGATTCCGCATTCTCTGTACAGCTCTCTGCGGAACTCGCTGTTATCCATAGCTTTCCTTATATCCTCTACCCGGCCGGTTGCCAGCAGCATGCTTACCAGATCCGCCAGCCGTTTCTCTCCATCCAGTAATCCTTCCTGTCTTCCTTCCTGTCTGCTGTCCTCCATCATTTCTTCCAGCGCCTGACACATATCAATCCGTCCTTTCTCTACCCGACAGTTTTCTTTATACTCCTCCAGCTTTCTGTGATGAATCATCACGCTGATTACATCGTAGGTTTCTTCATCCAGTCTGCGGAAGCGTTCTTCATTCTTCCTGCAATATTCCCTCATCGCATCCTTGTCCCGTCCCCGCTTCATCATTCCGATCACCTCACGCAGCCCGGTCTCAAACCGTTCTTCCTGCAAATCCGCAAGAGTGACCAGATTTATCCGGTAATTCGCAGTATATTTGCGGAACATTTCGTTTTCTCCCGTAAAATTCAGCATGTCGTGCAGGTCACGGCATGCGTCCCACTCGCCTTCTCCATGATAAAAGACCAGAGTGGTAACCGGATCCAGTTTTTCTTCCCGGGTCATTCCGGAAAGGAACTGCGCGCTCCCCTTCAGATCCTTATTTCTTCTGTGTCTCTCCCGAATGCGTCTGAGCTGGCTGGTATATTCCATCGCGTCATATTCCATACACCGTACAGGCATGGCATAGTGCAGTTCAGCCTGATTTTCTACCGCAAGCACACAGTAAGAGCCGCCCAGGCAGCGTTTTTTCACCACATCACGACTGCGTCTGCGCCTGGCCGCCGTCCCCGCTTCTCCCCGCTTTCTCTCTTTTTCATGATAATCTCTACGAGTCGGTTCCAGCTCCCCGGGCAGAATTTTCTGCTTTCCCGCAAACATCGCGCCATTCATAAAATCTGAAAAAATCTCTGCTTTTTCCAGCCAGGCGCAGAAAACGTCATTTTTTTCTCCCATACTTTCTCTCCAATCCTGTTTTTGCCGATGATATTATGTCACATACTGGAACTGCGGGCGGAATCAGAAATCTGCCCGGGGCGACTGCCCATTTGAATGTCGGTCACGGATAATGAAATCCGGACACAACATAAAAGAAATATTGATAAATCACTGATAGATAAAATAAGTATAGCGCAGTTTTGCCGGGAAAGCAATCAAAAATTTTGATGCGGTACACTAAAAAACGTCTGGCACAAGCCTGCCCATCCCTGCGGCTGCCCTCCGGGCTTACCGCACAACCAGACAACCGGATGCTTCCTGATTCCTATTCAGGCCGCATCCGGTTTTTCAGGTTAATTCATTTTCAAAGAAATCTCATCCGCCGCACTCATCCCGGAATTTTCCGGTTATATTGCTTTCTCTGCCGGTAATTCTGGCGATCCTGCGCCATCTGGCACCGGAAATTCTGAATGCGCTCCCGCTTATCCGAAAGCCGCTGTGCGCCCGATATGGGACGATGGTACCCTCTGCAGATATGCTCCAGCGTCAGCTTCGCATATTCCATCCCGGCGGCAAGGGCCAGATCCGCCTTCATAAAAAGAAGCAGGAGCATGTGATATGACTTACTCCAAAAGCCCTTTTCAATGTCCGGATCCTTCATGATCCAGGCAAAGGTCAGAAGAAGATAAACCGCAGCAAGAAAAATAATGAATGTTCCCATCATATGCATCCACCCCTTTCCCATGTCCAGCAGGCCAGGACGGGAACCCGCGTGTTTCCAACGTTCTTCTTACTATTATCATATCCCGTTTATCCACATCAGTCAACAGAACCGGCGGCTTTTTCCACCTTTTAAACGATCTTTACCACACCCTTCACAATATCCGCCTTATTTCTCACACAGGCATCCATTGCGTGCTGAATCTCGTCCAGGCGGAAGATATCGGTCACAATATCCCGGACGCGGATCCGGCCGGAGGATACGGCTTCTATCGCTTTTGGGTAGATGTTCCGGTAGCGGAACACGGTCTGAAAGGTGAGCTCCTTGTCCAGCGCGAGACTCATGGGAAGCGTCATTTCTCCGGATGCGCTGTAGCCAACAAATACGATGGTGGAACCCTTCTTCGCGCCGCGGATGAGCTGCGCCGCAGTGACCTGGCTGCCGGCGGTCTCGATTCCAAGATCCGCTCCCCTGCCGTCCGTCAGCTCCAGAATCCGGGCGGCCGTATCTTCCTCTTTCCCATTGATCACATAGTCGGCTCCCAGCTCCATCGCCTTATCCAGCCGTTTTTTCATCACATCCACCACAATGATGCGCGAAACGCCCATGGCCCGCAGGGAAAGAAGACAGCACAGGCCGATGCATCCGGCTCCCGTCACCACCGCAGTCTGTCCCAGGCAGGCCCCTCCCTGTCCGGCCGCATGGAGTCCCACGGCAAGCGGCTCGATCAGCGCCGCCTCCATCGTGCTCATCTGATCCGGGATTTTGAAGCAGAGTCCGGCTTCGTGCGCCACATACTCCTGAAAAACGCCGTCCACCGGAGGAGTGGCGAAAAAAATCACTTTTTCACACAGATTATATCTGCCTTCCTTACAGTGTTCACAGTGGCCGCAGGTTTTTCCGGGCTCAAGGGCCACCCGGTCCCCTGGCACCAGATCCGTCACGCCCTCTCCCGTTTCAACCACAATGCCGCCCGCTTCGTGACCCAGCACAAATGGCGGCTTTACCACATAGTCCCCGATTCGTCCTGATTCAAAATAGTGCAGATCGGAGCCGCAGATCCCGACATATTCCACCTTCACCAGCACTTCCCCGGGCGCCGGTGAGGGAATCGGTCTCTCTGTCAGCTCCATCTTTCCAATGGCGGTCATCACCGCCGTTTTCATCATCCCTTTCATCAAAAACCCTCTCCTTTTTTCTTCTGTATCAGACCATTCCGTCATACCGGAACCGTTTCCGCTTCCTTTTCTTCAGCCTGTTCCATCCTGTGGGCAATGTAATCCTTCACCTGCTTCTGGTCAATGTTCAGGCTGACCGCAAGCTCAGTATACAGATTGTCCTCCGCGATCCGGAAATATTTTTTATCCATCGCCGTTTCCTTCTTGCCCCTGGCAAACCGCTCCCGGTTTCTCTTCCACAGGGTTTTCAGGATTCTGACCCAATCCCTGCAGTCGCAGCCGTTGACGGCCTGCCTGTAGCTGTACTCTCTCTGTTTTTCATCTGCGATCCACAGGCATCCGATCCGGGGAATGCTGTCGACAAGCGCTTCCGCCTCTTCCTGTGTCAGAATCCTGCGCATCTGGATTTTGTCGCTGTCCACCGGAATGAAAATTTTCGCGTCCCGGTCGTTTACGGGACGCAGAAAATAATACAGCTTCTCCCTGTTCATTCCGCTGATATTGATGGTTGAAATGTCCGTAATCTCACATACTCCCTTGCTTCCGTATACGACATATTCTCCTTTCTCAAACATATTTTTTCTCTCCTTTCCATATTATTTATTTTATCAGAAAATTTCAAAATAAATCAAATAATTTTTCTATTATTTCTCTTTTTCAGACCTTTTTACAGATATATGTCTTCCTCTGTTTGTGCAGCTTTTTCTTAATACTTCCGTCGTTGCGCCTCCGCCGCCCGGATGTTATACTGAAAAAAGAAAAAACTGACAATATCTGAGGTGGTTTGTCTGATCGAGATTCTGAACGGCACGCATGAAACGGTCACCTACCGGAGCATGTCCGGCGTGCGCGCCTTTGTCAACCGGGACGCGGAGGATTTTCCGCTCCACTGGCACACCGCGCTTGAAATCATTCGTCCGGTCGAAAATGAATATACCGTGAAAACAAACGGCAAAACCGTCACTTTTTACCCGGGAGATATTCTGCTCATTCCGCCGGGGGAGCTTCACGCGCTCTTTGCGCCTGCGGATGGGGAGCGGCTGATCCTGCAGTTCGATTATTCTCTGTTTACCGGGCTGGACGGCATGGACTTCCTGCTTCACGCCCTGCGGCCCTGCCTGCTGATCTGCCGTTCGGACGAGCCGGATGTGGCCGCTTCCCTCTCCGGGCTGCTTCACGATATCCTGCGGGAATATTCGGGCGATGATCCTTTCCGGGAGGCTTCTGTCCGGTCTCTGCTGCTGCGTTTTTTTGTCATTCTGGGAAGGACTGTGGTAACGGAAGCCGGAAAATTCCCCGAATTTTCTCCCAGCAAGCAGCAGGAATATATCGAGAAATTCATGAGCATCTGCAGTTATATCAACGATCACTGCACGGAACCGCTTCAGATCGATGAGCTTGCCCGGCTCGCAGGCTTCAGCCGCTATCATTTTTCCCGGCTTTTCAAGCAGTTCACCGGGCTCTCCTGCCACGAATATCTGACCGGCCGCAGGCTGGCGCATGCGGAACGGCTGCTGCTTTCTCCCAATCTGTCCGTCACCGAGGTCGCCATGCGCTCCGGCTGGGGCAGCCTCTCCACCTTTAACCGCCTTTTCCGGGAGAAAAACGGTTGCACGCCCTCATCCTACAGATCCTTAAACCGCGGGGTCATGCTGGATGCGGAAGCAGAAAATCTTCAGGAGTGAACAGATTGAAAAATGTGCTCGATAGCGCATTTTTCAATCAGGATTTGCGCCAAAGCGTCGCAAATCCTTGGAATAGAAATCCCATACTGGGATTTCTATTCTGGCGCAGACGCCGAACTGGAGGTTCGGCGCGCGGGCCTCAGCAACGCTTCGGCATGGAGGAAAAAATGGAAAATATTTCTGAAAATCCAGATGAATACCGTGAATATATTCTCGACTTTCCTCTGGAAGATATTCACAGCATCGTCCAGGAGTGGTGCGGCCGATATGACCGTAAATTCAGAAAACTGGCCGCCGAACAGAGGAGCATCAATTACGCTGCCGGTTTTTTCGGCGCCGTATGGGCTGCATACCGCGGCATGTGGAAAAATGCGTTCATACTCCTTGGACTGGAAGCCCTCTACAGCTTTCTCCTCAATCTGGCCGCACTCTTTCTGATCCGTCTCTATCCGGAGTGGCAGCTCAAGGTTCTTTTTTGGGGACTCCATCTCTGCATCTTCGGAATCCTGGGAGAGAAAATGTATTTCAATCATGTCTTCGGCCTGTTGCGTTCTGTCAAAAACCGGACAGCTTCCATGGAGGAGAATATATTCCCGGACAGATACTGTGGCACTCATGTCGGATACGCCCTGCTTATGATGGTTTTGCGAATTATTGTCAATCTTTTTTTGGCCATCATTATCAATGTGGCAGCCGCCTTTCTTTTACTCTGAAACAATACTTTCTGGGCAGCCAAAAAAGCGCAGACTACCCCCCTCATATTTTTCAGGCGTTTTATCTGGCTCAGCCGAAAGGCTTATGCGGCAACTACAGGCACTTCCCAGCCAAGCGCTTTTAACTTTTTAAGGTACGCATTGATCTTGCGTTCCCTATTAAATTGATTGTAATAATCAGCTCCCAGATCCTTGAAAACGACTCCTTCCTTCAAGATGTGATAGATCGCAACCAGCATGGAATGCGCCACTGCTACATAAGCACGCTTACTTCCACGATGCGCACTGATCCGGGCAAACTGGGCATGGAAATAACTCGACTTATTCTTTACTGCTGAGTGGGCGCATACGATCAATGTATCCCGCAGCAGGCCGTTCCCCTTCCGGGTTTTTCCCGATTTGCGTTTGTTGGCACTTTTGTTATTGCCCGGACACAGCCCTGCCCATGAAGCTATGTGGGCATCCGTCGGGAACCGGCTCATGTCCGCTCCGATCACAGAAATAATGGCCTGCGCGCTTGTATTCCCGATGCCCGGAATATCCTGGATCACTTTGGCTGCTTCCTTTTCCTCCGGTTTCATGAAATTGTCTATATCATCATCAAGCTCTCTGATATGGGCATTCAGTTCATCCAGATGGTTCAAAATGATACGCATCATCTTCTTCTGAAGGGCAGACATCACTCCGTTGAGGTCATCGATGATCTGTTCCTTTGTGGCTTTCAGATTGTGCGCAATGACCTTCTTCTCATAAAGAATGTCGTACTCGGCGGAATCAATCTGTCTGCCGGACAGCAGATGTTCCAGAATGTTCCTCGCGCTCTTTCCATTGATATCCCGGATGGTCCCGGATATCTTGATATTGGCCCCTTCCAGCATCTTCTGGAGCCGGTTGAGTTCGCGGGCCCGCTCTCCAACCAGGCTTTTGCGGTAACGTACAAGCTCCCGCAATTCCCGCTGGTCTTTGTCCGGAATGTAGCTTGCAGTCAGCAGGCCATGCTGTAAGAGGTCTGCGATCCATTCCGCATCTTTTACATCCGTCTTGCGCCCCGGGACTGCTTTCATGTGCTGCGCATTAACAACCATGGCCTTCAGTTCGCAGGTTTCAAGGATGTTGTACAAAGGCTTCCAATAGGATGCTGTGCTCTCCATGGCGACCATCTCGCAGCCGCCTTCCTTCAGCCAGTCAGCCATTTCAAGAAGCTCTCTGGTTGTTGCACCAAAGTCACGGATCTCCTGCCTGTTGCCCTGTTTAAAGCAGGCTACGATCAACTTCTTGTGCAGGTCAATACCACAGCATTTGTCGTAAACCTTATCCATAATGGCACCTCCCAAAATGAGTTTACGGCAAGGCTTCCTGTCTTTTGTTATTTTACTCTACGTCCTTATATGCCGTATACGGCGGAACAGATGGTGGTGCAAATGAGGAAGCCATAAGTCAGTTTGTTTTACGGGCTAAATGCTCCAAATAAAAACCGACCTTTACCGATATGTTCATTATACATCAAACGTTGCGGTATGTAATTATCAGGAGATTATCGGCTGCGATGTTTCATTTATGGTGGTGCTGATCAGCGAAAGGCATGGGGGTTTGTTTCATAATTTCACCTTTTTCTCCCCGTGTTTGTATCAATACTTTCTTCCTTGAACTATCCGCTATATTCAGCAGTATCACAATAAATGGATAACTCTCCGAATCCGCTCCAAGCATAGCCATTTTGTGATTATCAAACAGATTGCTTTTAGCATCAATGGCACAAGAACACCAATCAAAACGTAGAAAAAATCTGAATAGTGAAATCTAGAGCTAAGTACTGCATTGATGGGTATGTGTAAGAACATAATGGTAATTGTATTCTTGCCTATTTTCTTTGCAATCGACCATATCATTTTCGTTTCTGATATAGAAATTGCAATCCACTTTAGCAAAAGAAACCCAGTAACCGGCAGAACCACATTCAACACAAGATTGTCATAAACTACTTTTTTCATGTCAAACATATATATTATGTTTGACAGATAACTGAAACCCACAGCAGCTGATGCGAACAGTATTACTGGTACTTTGATCTTTACGTTCTCTGCCCATTCCTCGCTGCCTGTCTTTCTGAACAAATAACCAAGTCCATAATAGAAAAGCATGATCAGAACCACATCTGCATTCCAAGGTATAGGAGGAACAACATTCTGGAATAACCATGACTCCCCAGTTGAAAGAATCAACAGAATTGTCAGTAATACTGCCATCTTTTTTTTCGTTTGGATATGGTCTTTAATATATGAGAACAATACTACTGTAAGGAATAGACTGGGCAAATACCAAAGTACCCCCCCCGGAGCCTTCCTGATCCATATAACAAGTATTCCACTGCTTCTAACGGTGATGATCTGTAAAAAAAGATTTCGATAAGAATGGAATACACTGCATATGGGAGGAGCAACCGACTTATTTTTGATTTGATATAGTCAATTGATAGCCGTTTTTCAGATGCCAGATATCCGCTGAGCATTAAAAAACATGGCATATGAAACCAATAGATAACATAATGCACAAACCCATTGTTGCTATGCCCCAAAACAAGAAGCAGAATCAGAATTGCTCTCATATTATCTGCCCACCGGCAATATGCTTTTCTGCTCTTCATTTCTGTTTTTCCCTCTTCAAATCGCAAAGTGGAAAGTAATATTCATCCATATTTTTCCCCTCTCAGCAATCACTTTCTTATTTTTCGAAGAAGTCCACGCAGTATATTCTCGAAATAGTGGAATTCAGCAGTTCTGAAAAAACATACACAGAGCACCACATTGGGCACAATCCCAGCAATTGCAGCCTTGAATAGAAATCCCCAGATGGTATTCGGGAACCTGCAGGTAAACACCAGAGAAATCCCAATCGAAACAATCAGTGCACCAAAGTACTGAATATACTTTTTAAAGTACTCCGTCATTGATTGCTTAAAAGCGTATTTGTATACCACATATGGCTCCCACCAGAAATTTGTCAGCAGATTACTTGTAAGTGTTCCAAGAATTATACCGCATATGCCCCAATGGAGAACCAAAAGGAAGTAACAGGAAGCCGCAAGGTTGATAATAGATTCGATGAAGGACTTCCACTTGATTGGCCAGAACAGTCCGTTTGTGTCAATATAAATCTGCGCTGTCTGCCTCATACGATCAACATAGAAATTCAGGTAGAATACCGCAACTGTGACCGCAGGCAAAAGATACCCTTCCCCCCAAAACTGTTTGATAAATGCATCCGAGAGGACATACAAGCATGATGTGCAGAATACGGCAACATACGCGTTCACAAATAGGAGCTTGCTAAAAAAATTCGCAGATTCATCCATTGTCTTTTCTGCCACAAAGTTCCCCACACTGGCTGTGATTGGACTCATAATCTGTACAAACAGCGTCTTAATGGTAGAACTGATGAGCGTATAATTCGAATAGCAGCCCATAGCAAAAATACCCACAAATTTGGATATTAGGATGTTATCAACACCGCTCACAACAACAGAACCAAGTTTGTGAAATGTCATGGCAATGACGTTCTTTTCCAAATCCCGCTTTTCTTCTTTGCTCAGCCGCTCAGCGCTATATGTTCGAAGATAAGGAAAGAGATTATCCGCCCTTACAGATATCGCAATATTAGCCAGCAACGAACAAAGTATCTGTATCACCAGATACCCCAGATACGATTTCCATACCAGCAGTACCAGCAATTGCAGCATGCTTTTCAGCAAATTAAAAGATAATTGGTTTCTAGAGTCCAGATACCCATTCTGTGTGGCTACGACCAGAGACCGTTTATAGTTAAAGAAATAACTAGCAGCGGAGTTCAGCAAGAACAGAGTATAGATCAGCCACAGCGGAGGCGCGTCTACTGGAATCTCTGCTGTATCACTGATAAAGAATTCCAGATTGGGAATCAGCATCAATCCTACCAGCAAGATGCTCAACCCTACTACAGAATAGACCTTCGCAAAGAAATTCATGTACGCCGTGATTTTTCGATAATCACCCTTAGCAATCGGTGTATACATCGCATACACAATTGCTGTACCGAAGCCCAGCTCCGCAAATGAGAGTACTGTTAGAATATTTGTAAACAATCCATTCAGGCCCAGATAAGAAACGCTCAGGGTCTTTATAAAAACTGTTCGAATTATGAAATTCAATAGTACCGTCAGTATTTGCACAGCAATTGCATAGGAACTATTTCTGATGGAATTACTTGTTCTGCTCATTTATCTGCCTTTTTACCTTCCTTGTTTAGAATTTCCACATAATATTTTCTCTGACAATTTTCGCCGGCGAGCCTACAAATCTATAAAAGCATTACGTTTTGATTTTTAAATACAAATACTCAAAATCCATTTGTTCCTCTCTCTGTATTCTATATCACTTTTCACTATACCATTTTGTCTACTCAACGCACGAAGGTATTTCAGCCCTACATTTATCTAAATATTTTTTAGCATATTCTTCTGTTGTTTTAATCACTTTGGCAGGATTGCCACAGATAACCACGCCAGCAGGAATATTGCCTTTTATCACTGAGCCGGCTCCAACAATTGTGTTATCTCCAATGACTGTTCCAGGCAAAACCATAACCGATGCTCCAATGAAACAGTTTTTTCCAATAGTGATAGGTTTATTCTCAGATACCAAGTTATAAGGTTCTCCAACCGCTATTAAAGCCCTAGTTAGCGAAAAATCATGCGTTAACAACGTTACGTTTCGAGAAACTACAGTACCCCCCCCACTGAAATCAATGAATAGTTTGAATCAAAATATGATGTAGGATCGATATATGAAGGCAAACCTGTAGGAAACTTGACACCTAACTTGCTCAAAAAATAGCAATTTAACTTTTTATACCAGCTCGTTTTAGGCATAAGATGATATGCTTTTCGATTTAATTGATATAGAATTTTGTATAAAACTATCATAAATTTTCCCTTTCTCTTTATCCAATGATATGCCTCAAGCTTTATCAGTGCATTAAAGCTCGACTATATCAGCATTTCTATCGCCATTTGCATTTCCTGCATTTTACGACGACTACGAGTAAATCCAGGCAGGTCTCCAATTCTTACTTCCTCCGGTTCAATCAACGCGTGCGCTTCTAGGTCATCCATTAGATAAATACTTTGTCCACCACTATCCCTGATATTTACATTCCACCCCAGCATTGCATTATTGCCAATTACAATCCGCTTTTCTGCTTCAACTATTTCTGACTTACTTGTCCTGCTCATTTATCCGCCTTTTTACCTTTCTTGTTTAGAATTTCCACATAATTCTCTCTCGGACAACTTTCGCCGGCGTGCCCGCAATAATTGTGTTCTCCTTGGTGAATGGTTTCACGCAACAGGAACGATACGCGACAACACAATCATTGGGAATCGTTACACCCTTTAGGATATCAGCATACGAGCAAATCCAGACATGGTCTCCAATCCTCACTTCCTCCGGTTCATTCAACATGTGCGCTTCTGGGTCGTCCATTCGATAGATACTATGTCCGTCGCTATCCCTGATATTTACATTCCATCCTAGCGTTGCATTGTTGCCAATTACAATCCGCTTTTCTGCTGCAAGAAAACAGTTTTTGTTACACGAGAAATGTTCGCCCAAAGTCAACTCTCCCTCCGGGTCAACACGGACAGAACTGCCCCTTGCGAACATTGCACTACCCTTAAATATTATTTTCCCCCGGACCGACCACTGTGTCTTTTCAGTGATCCCTGGGACACCTACTGAACCTCCCCCCCATCCCAATCGAATCATCCCTGTCCGGATGTTTCCTTCAATGATGCAGCTCCCACGAACCACATCGTGCAACACCGCGTCATACGTTGTTATAATCGGGAGGTGAATCGCTGTTTTCAGTGGAAACAGCCTACAATTCAGAGAGAATGTTTTAGGGAGTGATACAACCATCTTAAGAATTTTTTTAATCTTTATCATTTTCTCTTCCTTTGTCTTAAAATAAACCGAAGTACAGTTCTAAAGCGCTCTGTGCGCTCAGAACCAGCGTTTTATCATATGCAGAGCCATTCGCATACAGGCACTCCATATCCCGTCGAATCGCTATGGGAAGTACAGGACAATTGAGGTGTTCACGGTAATATGTATCCATAACGTTCCTGATTTCTGGCTTCGAAATATACCAGTAGTCAAACGGATTCATATTGTATGATGTGACATACTTCTTCGGTGCTAGTACTCTACATATTTTGTCCCAGCCACGATATCGAAGAGCTCTCATAGTACCTCGAAATTTGCTATCTGTGATTTTCCTATCATTATGAGACCAGCGAATATCCGCCGCGCCCGGATACTTTTTAATTATCCATTCATTGTAGATTTTATGATCTGCTCTGTACTCAAGAGGGATTGACATACAAAAATCCAGAACATCCGGATCGATAAACGGCGCTGCGACCTCAACGTAATTTCGGCGAATCATCACAGAACTACATGCGCCATAAAATCCACGGATATACATTTTCTGAATCTCCGTGTTGGGATACTGGAAAATATGTTCATCCAACACCCTGTCTTTCAGCACTTCGGAACACATTGCGCCCATTTTCCGTTCGGTATTTTCTTCTTCTGTTCTCACAAAAGAAGAAATAACTACGTCCCCCAAAAGTCCGGTATGCTCCACACCAAATGTGTCGCAATCCATATGACGGAGCATATCTTCTCCCCCGGTAATGGCAGAATACCTGTCAACACCACTAGATAAGGCCGTTAGTCGATCAATTTCTGATAAGAATTTCGCGTCATCCATCTGCCTAAAGAACAATGTGCTATTCAACTTTGCAGCAATTTCTTGAGCAATCGGAAAATCGTTTCCAGTGCTTTGACTGTAACAGATATTAATGCAGTCCGTATACCCCATATCATGCGCGACCCATGCCGTCATTCGGCAGTCAAAGCCCCCGCTCAAATCAACTAGATGAGAATAGCCATATTCCAAATCCTTGTCAAACTCCAGCTTCACAGCGTTTCTGAAGCGTCTGTCCAATTCGTCAATAATGTCGTCCTTTGACCACGAAGACACATCAATCTTATTGTTGTCCACAACATAATAGCGGGATATACCAATTCCTTCGTCAGAAATCGTCAGTACACAACCAGGAGGGATGCGTTTAATCTCATTAGCATAGGTCCTATCATCATACATAAAACCGTATGTGAGCATGCTGTATACAGCCTGCTCGTTCAAAGTCAGTGTGTTTTTTTCAATGTTATCCAGAATGTAGTTAACTTGCGAAGCTACGATGAACTGATTCTGACAGCGATAATAGAATAATGCATTGTCCCCGACGTGCCCCGTCCAGATATGCCATTGATTCTCAACCTTGTCATACAGAGCTCCTGATACCCCCCCCCGGAAATAATCAGGGAATTTAATACCGTGCTGCTGATACATGGTAATGATCAAAGCAAAAAGTGAATCACATTGATATTGCTCCATCAACGTCTTCTTATTCAGTAGAACACCATCTGTTACTATAATATATCGTTCATTTTCTTGAAGAATTTTGTCATCGAGGAATTTATTCAACGTATTTCTACACACTTTGAACGCGCATTCCAAATTTTCATAAACACACTTTTCATTGTAAAGGTTATTCAGTTTAAAACTCTTATTAACGTTGCTTACCAAAAAGCCCGGCATAATTACCTCCTATATCTTCTGACAACTTCTGCCATTTGTTTTGCCGCCGCATCCCAACTGAAACGCTGTGCATTAGCATATCCCTTTTCAATCAACTGTTCCCGTAACGTGCTGTTCTCGATGACGTGTTCCAATTCGGCCGCTATATTCTCAACAGAATACGGATCTACCAATATTGCACCTTCTCCCGCTGCCTCTGGCATTGAAGAGATATTGGAAGTAATAACAGGAGTTCCAGCCGCCTGTGCCTCAATGATTGGAATTCCAAAGCCCTCGTATAGGGATACAAACATCGAAACTTCTGCCATTTTGTAAAGCGCCACTTTGTCCCCGTCATCAACAAATCCTGTGAACACCACATCCTGCCCTATTTCTAAATCGGCTGCAAGACGTTCCAAAGCGTTTTCTTTTCTTGTGAGCACCAGCTTATACTCTTCTCTAATCCTATGCGGAAGCATTGCATATGCCCGAAGGAGTCGTTCTAGATTTTTGTGCTTTCTTACTGCCCCAAAGTAGAGAATAAACTTCTCTGGAAGCCCATATTTCTTTCGAATACGAGCTTTGTCAGCCTCTGTAAGCTTAACTGCATATTCACTGCAATCGACACCATTGTGCACAACAACTATTTTATCAGGATTAAGTCCATAATACTCCACAATATCCTGTTTTGTTGCATTTGATACAGTGACAATTGTGTCTGATACTTCAATACAATGTCTGACTTGGGCATCGTACTTTTCAGTCACCTCTGCAGGTTCATTATTTACCTTCTGAAGGATAATATCATGAACAGTTCCAATGACTGGCTCACGAAATCTAAAATTTGGCAGGCAATATGTACAGAACAAATTCACATCTGGCTTATACCCCATAATTGTTTCATAAGCAAACGGCCACGAGAGATTATACGCAAGTTTATATGGGAATGGAGAATAGGTTACCGGAAATGAAAACCGTGTATAGTCTTTACTAGAATATGCACGAATATAGCTTGCGCACCCATGAAGCTCAAATTCCGGCATAGCGGCAAGCCTTCTCACAATCTCATTTTCGAATACACAAATTCCACTACCAAAGTAATTGGCACTCATTAAATCTACATTAACCCGCATGATACTTCTTTCTCCCTCACAACTCTACTAGCAGTTTGGCAAACTCTCTATAGTTATGCTCCGCGCTGCAGCGCTGTTCCCAGATTTCCCTAGATTTATGCGACATTTTATTATATGCGTCTGATGGCAGATTCCGGATTGTATTCACCGCTTCTATCAATTCTTCCTGCGAAAAATCCTTTGGCAAAACAACGCCATTTTGAGCGTTCAGTACTATTTCGCTACTACCACCAACATCTGTTGCGATAATAATCTTTCCAAATGACATGGCTTCCATAATGGAAACCGGAACACCTTCACTCTCACTTACGTTGATGAAACAGTTAATATCCCTAGTTCGATAAAGATCATATACTTCTTCATTTGTCTTTGCGCCCAGAAGTTCCCAAGAAAACAGCGGATTCTGATTCTCCTGCAAAATCCTTTTGACATTCTCATATTCTTCTCCATCTCCAGCGTGAATCCACCGCACTGGGAAGTCTATCTGCTCAAGTGCCATTGCCAGTCTGTCAAGCCGCTTTACTTTCCTCATCCACGCGCAAGAGAAAATAGTAAACGTATCCGAACGAGCAGAAATCCTTAAGCCTTGGTCGTCCGTTCCAAGCCGTTGAACCGACATTTTATCCGTCGGTACTGAGTAGGTATCCACCAAATACCGATAGCCATCATCACAAATCGGGCAGAGCTTATCTGCTGCTGAGAAAATGAACTGCCTCATCGGGATATATTGCGTAGCATCTGCGTATTCATAGATATCCACCCGGTGACCACGAACAATCAGCTTGCACGCGATGTTCCTCTTCTGGAGTTCCTGTTTCACCAAAGCCGCAACATACGCATCCAGATTCATCCAGTAAGAATAGAGTGTGATCTCACTTCCTTTGGACTCCTCACAGATATGCTTAAGTACTGTGTCTGCACAAAATCTACCATGTGCGGTAAACCGCAGTGCCTTCAAGACATTGGCGAAAGACATCCTTCCGGTTCGTGTCAATAACGGCATTTCACGCCAGAATTCTTTTTCGAAGAGTGCTCTGACGGAATAGCGCGCCTTTTGCTTTAGTGTAAAGGAGCTTCCATCGTCAACAACACCTATGTCTACTTTCTGAATAGCTCTGTAATGAAAACTATTTTGCCCCACAGGGTCTGATAAAACTGGATAAATCCAAACCTTTGAAAAATACTCAAAACAATCGAGTTCATTAGCCAGAAATGTTTCGCCTGGATTATATGGATAAAATGCATTAAACAAATAGCACTCTTTACTCATTCATGTCCTCCAAAGCCGCGCCCAGGAACTCTTCGTAACTGCTATACAGCGGCTGACTTTTCATAAATTCTTCGATGACCTCCGACTCAACGTCTCCACTTAAGTTCGTCTTAACACCGGACTCGACTAACGCTTCAATGTTTCGGTCCAAATAAAGTGGAAAAAACGCATTCATTTCTTTAATTGATGGCGCTCTATTATATCTATTATAGTAGGTCCTTGCACAAGCCATTGCTTCTCCAGAATAGCTTGCCTTCCGCTTATTCCAGTACTCTTCTAGCGTGCAAACTACTTTCGCCGGGCTACCGGCGGCTACAACATTATTCGGTATATCACCTGTGACTGTTTTTTGCAAGCACTTTTTCCTCAAAAATGCAGATTGAATTCCTCAAAGTTGC
>ERZ894229.173-NODE-173-length-67098-cov-26.6266_pt1 | contig 67098 bp, 81 predicted proteins | sample MGYA00380295_ERZ894229 | MGnify/ENA primary metagenome ERZ894229 (study PRJEB32331, sample SAMN06328479) | human gut metagenome | biome: human gut microbiome; feature: stool | host: Homo sapiens | collected 2014-09-17 ... | reverse complement strand
GGATGTAGCTTAGTTGGTTAAAGCGCCAGATTGTGGCTCTGGAGACCGTGGGTTCGAGTCCCATCTTCCACCCCACTTAAAAAAGACGCCTACGGGTGTTTGCTGAGCACGGGACGGACAAGTTGTTCGGTCCCGTGTTGCTATATATTGGGCTGTAGCCAAGGGGTAAGGCAACGGACTTTGACTCCGTCATTCCGCGCGTTCGAATCGCGCCAGCCCAGCCAGCGGCAAGTTGCCGCTTTCGAGACGCGCACCTCACTTGGTGGGGTGCGCTTTGCTTTGCGCCCACACGTATGTTGGGCATGTTTTGCAGCGCGAACTCCGTCGGGCGCTTCGACGCGCAAGCCAAGCCGCGTTCGGGGCTCGATGCCTGTTTTATGGCGTTGTGCGCGGCCATAGATGGAAAAAGATGGCCATATCCAAACCCATTATTGGCAAAAAATTTTCGTAGGATATGCGGCCAGGATTTTCGGGATGCACCCAATTTCTATAAGAAGCAGGGGAGCAACGGTTGATTGGAAAGGGGCTTTTTGATGGATTTGCTCGATCAGATGAAACATCGCCGCAGCGTGCGGTCCTATACGGGGCAGCTAATTGCGGAAGAAGCGCTCAAGAAAGTGCTACAAGCGGGATTGCTTTCGGCTTCCAGCCGCTCAATCCGTCCTTGGGAATTTGTGGTTGTCCGCGACCGGAAAATGCTGCAAGTGCTATCCGAATGCCGGATAGGGTCGGCAAAGATGCTGCAACACGCGGATTGTGCAATTGTTGTATTTGCCGATGCAGAGAAATCCGATGTATGGGTGGAGGATTGCTCGATTGCCATGGCCAATATGCATTTGATGGCGGACGCTTTGGGGCTTGGCAGCTGCTGGATTCAGGGAAGGCTGCGTGAGGCCCCCGATGGGAGAAGCACGGAGGAATATGTGCAAAGCGCGTTGCATGTCCCTACCCATTACCGTTTGGAAGCAATCCTTTCGCTCGGGATGCCGGAGACGCATCCGGCCCCACACCGCATCGAAGAATTGCCGGTGGATCAAGTTCATTGGGAGGTCTTTTAAGAACTGTGCTATAAGGGAGTCTCTATCGCATAGGGAACGGTGCCCCTTGGAGCTATATGGTGGAAATAGGAACTCTTTTTGTAGAATCACAGCCAATGTTTTTGACAGATGTAGAATAGAAAGAAGAATTTTTGTTGACATTTGCTCGGTGTGCTGTTATAATAAATAAGCTGCATGTGAATCATTAGCTCAGCTGGCAGAGCACCTGACTTTTAATCAGGGTGTCCGGGGTTCGAATCCCCGATGGTTCACCAAATAAACCGCATGGTTAGGCCATTTTTGGCTTCCCCGTGCGGTTTATTTTTTTATCCTATTGAGTTTTGGCTACCTTCTGACTACCTTTTCGCCAGTTCCATAGGTTGCCCATTCGATCCGTTGGAACCGGTTAGATAAACATTTTCAAAAGCCGCTTTCTACGCGAGAAAGCGGCTTTTCGTTTAGCGGTTTAGAGCTTCGTGGTTGTTATAGGCGATCTCCTGAAGATATTTATAAAGGGGCTGGATATTATACTTTTTGGGAAATTCCAGTTTCTTTTCTGCGGTGGATACACCGCCGTTGGCTTTAAAGTAGGGCGAGGTGATATAGTAAATATTGATCTCGCTGTCGTCCACGCCAAAACCAGCCGTTTCCGCAGATACATGGAAAATACAATTTAGGTTGATGGAATCCACCCGCATTTTGGCGCCGGTCGCTCCCTGTTTGTCAAAGTCAATAATGCGCCTATTTGTAACAATCACAACATCACGGATAAGCTTAAAACCTGTGGTGATGGTTTCCCCGTCCATCAGATACATGCCAAACTCCTGCATTAAGGATTCAGGAGAAACCTCGCTGAGATTCCCCGCAAAACCAGAAGCCAATTTTCCCATGATACCCATTTTCATAACTCCTTTCTATCTCAACAGCATTCGCGGTGTTGCCCATTTCCGCTTTTTCCATATAGCTGGCTTTTTGTAAGAGGCAGAATTTTCAACCGGTTAATGGCATCGCTCTATCTCCGAAAAACCCATGCATATAGATGGGATGTCCATCCGATATGGTTCGTTTTACTCGCAGATCAGATATCTTCCATCGGATACCGGAGATCCCATGCTTCGCGCAGGCGGTCCATCAATCCCATCATATAGAGCGTTTCCGAATGGGGCATTTCTGTACATTCCGTTTTCCCGGCGGCAATCGCTCGCGCGCAGGAGCGCACTTCGTATTCATAGCCGCTGATCTCCACCGGGCACGGATAGATGTGGGGCGTGTCTTCCCCATCGACAAAGAGCTGGATCTCTTCTGCGTGCCAGAAGCTGGGGAGGATCAGGTGCCCTTTTGTCCCGTAGATGGCCGCTTCATTGCGCAAATTGCCGAGCATGGAAGTTGTGAGGGTGGCAAGCTTGCCGTCCGTATACTCCAAAAGGATGCTGTCCTGTGCATCCACTCCGCGGTCTGTTTTGATGCAGCGGGAGGCGATATGGGCGATGTCGTCGCCAAACGCGATGGAAGCCAGGGTCAGCGGGTAGATTCCCATATCGAGGAGGGCCCCGCCTGCAAGGGCCGGGTTGACCAGCCGGTCGTGCCAGGACAATTCAAATCCAAAACAGGCTTCCATAGAGCAGACTTTGCCGATCACTCCCGATGCCAATAGATCATGAAGTGTTTTGACGAATGGCATATAGCGTGTCCAGACCGCCTCTGTAATCAGCAGCCCCTTTTGCTCGGCCAATGCGAGCACCTCTTCCGCCTGTTTGCGGTTGACGGTAAACGCCTTCTCACAGAGGACATGCCTGCCATGGTTGAGGCACAGCAGGGCGTGTTCATAATGGTGAGAGTGGGGCGTAGCAATATAGACGAGGTCCGTGCCGTCGTCCTGGAGCATCTCCTCATAGGAGCCATACGCCTTTTCAAATCCATATTTCTCCGCAAAAGCCTGTGCCCGATCCAGGTCGCGCGCGGCCACAGAGTAGGAAATAACGTCATCCATTTTTGCAAGGGTTTCCGCCATGGTTGCAGCGATCCTTCCCGCGCCAAGAATGGAAACTTTGAGTTTATCCATCGAACTCCTCCTTATGATTCTTTCTCGTGCTTCATCAGCTTGGTCGGATCGGAAAGCACGTTTTGCGCTGCAATAGCAGCCGCGCCCAATAGGGCGGGGCTCTCCGGCAGGCGGTTTACCTCGATGGTAATATCGTTGTACACCAGCGGATTGATGCAGGCATGCACCTTGTCGCATACGATTTTCAGCAGAAGATCCGGTGCGACCTCGGCCAACTCGTCCCCGATGACGATCATCCCCGGATTGAATTGGTTGATGAGGTTCACAATTCCGATCGATAAAAATTCACAGGCCTTTTCGTATTCTTCGCGCGCCACTTTGTCCCCGGTTTTCACCGCATCGGAGATACTCGCGGCAGTCAGGTTATTTTCACTTAAAATCGAAGGCTCACCGGCCTGTAGGCGGCGGGTGATATTCTCGCAAAAGACCAGGAACGAACAATATTTTTCCAGGCAGCCGCGGTTGCCGCATTCACAAAGGGCCCCGCGGTAATTGATGGTGTTGTGGCCGAATTCGCCAGCGATCCCGCGCTGCCCCAGGACCAGCTTGCCGTCGGTGATGATACCGCATCCGATGCCCTGACCCGCCAGCACATAGATCATATTGCGGATGCCGTATTCTTTGCTGCGGTACCAGAGCTGTGCGAACGCGCTGGCATTTGCGTCGTTGGCTATGTAGATGGGGATATCAAACCCTTCGGTCAACGCCTTTTTGATCGGGAAGTTCTGCCAGCCGGAGAGCTCTGTGACAAAGAGCAGCTGGTCGCGGTCCTCCCGGTAGGGGCCGGGCATAGCCATGCAGACGGCGGGAATATGGGTCGAGGAATTTTCCCGGCGGATGTCCTGAATGGCGTTCCGGATACGGGAAATGGTGTTTTGCACGTCGTCGCGCGGTCCAATGGGATATTCCTCCACCGCATAGACCTTTCCCGACAGGCCGGCAATGCTGATATAAAAGGCGCGCCGCGTCATGCGGATGCCGATGACCTTATACAGGTCGTCGTTCAATGTCACGCCAATGGACCGGCGCCCCTTGCAGCCGCTCATCAACCCGGTTTCCACAACGAGGCCGCACTCGATGAATTCCCCGATGATATTGGTGATGGTCGCCTGTTTTAGGCCGGACAACTGTGCCAACGTAGCGCGGGAACAGACCCCTTCTTGCCGCAACAGGTCTGCCACCAATGCGCGGTTGATGAGCTGGCTCCTTTCCTGGTTGATGCTTTTATGCGTAATGATTTCATTCATATCCAAGAACTCCTATACTCCCAAGTTTATCTTTTAATTACTATACACTACTATACACTTTTTAAAAACAAAATGCTTCTAGTTGAAAAATATTTATTCATAAAAGAGGAAATGATGCAAAAATTGCCCAGATAAGACGGTTTTAAGCGTCCATTTCCCCCGAAGAGGCGTCAGAAGCAGGCGATAGGCAATTTTTTTCCACTTGATGATCCGTTATCCCCTTCTTTTGGAGAAAATCACGCGTGGCTGTGCGCAAAAGCGTGTAGAGGACGGAGAAGAGCGGGACGCCCACCAAAATGCCTGTAATCCCCCATAGATTGCCACAGACCAGAATAGCCAGCAGTACCCAGATGCCCGGAAGCCCGATGGAAGTCCCCACCACGCGGGGATAGATCAGGTTCCCTTCCACCTGTTGGAGGATGACGAGGAAGATTAAGAACCACAGGCAGTCCCACGGGTTGATAATCAGCAGAATAAACGCGCCGACCGCTCCACCGATGTAGGCACCCAAAATGGGGATTAAGCTGGTGAGGGAGACGATCACACTGATTAATAACGCATAGGGAAGGCGGATGATGCTCATGCCCAAATAGCACAGGCAGCCGAGAATCAGCGCTTCTGTCACCTGCCCTGTGACAAACCCGGAAAAGATATTGCTGGAAAGGCTGCCGATGGAGATCACCTGCTGTGCCCGTTTGGCCGGGAGGAAGGCATACAGGACGCGCTTCAAGTTGCGGATGAGCTTCTCCTTGCTGTACAGCATGTACACCGAAAAGATTAGGCTCATGACAAACGTAAAGATGCCGGACGCAACGCCGACGGTGGCGTTGGCAACCGACCCCACCACATCCGTGGTCACCTGGGAAGCCTGCGTGAGCAGGGAAGACCAATCAATCTGCATCACGGCTTCTTTGAGCTGGGTGAGGTCGAATTTGGTGAGGACCCCATTTAGCCACTTGGTAAAGCTATTGACGTATCCCGGTATCGCGGCGGTTAAAATCTGTATGGAGTTGGCAAGCTCCGGGACAACAAAGAAAATGATCCCGCCCACAATCAAAAATACGACAATAAAGGAAAGCAGGACGCAGACCCCGCGCCCACAACGCTGCCAAATTTTGGAGTTTTTCCGCTTTAAAAAGCCAAAAATGCGCTCTTCGAAGAGCTTTAGCAACACATTGAGCACAAAAGCGACGGCAATGCCCATCAAAAAGGGGCTAAACAGAGAGAAGAGTGCGTTTAAAATGGAACCCGCTTGTTCCAGATGGAAGACAACATAGATCAGGAGTACCGCAAAGGTAATCAGCAGCATTGCTGCTTTGATGGCTTTTTTTGTAAATTTGGGATCGTCGATCCATTCCTTTAATTTCATAAGCATGCCCTTCTGTAATGGAATTCTGCGGCGTTTCTGCCGCGGCTTTTCTTCAAACACACTCTACCGTATTCCCCTATGGATGTCAAGTTATTCCAAGAAGGAAAACCAGAGTGATCCTTTTCTCCGTTATAATGCGCGAGGAGCCTTGCAAATTTTTTGTTACAAGGATATGATGAAAGAAACCGGATATGCAAGTATCCGCTGCTTAAAAAGGAGGGGTTTTATGGAACTCATGGAAGCCATCCGTGCGCGAAAAAGCTATCGGAATGAATTTTACAACACGCCCGTGCCCCGCAGCGACCTTCGGGAGATTTTAGAGGCTGGGCTGGCCGCTCCGTCCGGCTGCAATTTGCAGACCACCCAGCTGATTGGGGTGGACGATCCCGTACTGGTCAAGCGTCTGGCGGAAATCTATGGGAGGGAGTGGTCCGCGACCGCACCAGCTGCCATCCTAGTGCTCACAAAGGAGACGATGTCCTCCAGCGGCGTTTCCTATCATGTGCACGATTATTCCGCAGCGGTGGAGAACATGTTGTTGGCGATTGCGGCCAAAGGGTACGCTTCGGTGTGGATCGAGGGACAGATTCGCGGGGAACGCGCCAAAGAGATGGGGGCACTTCTTGGCGTTCCAGAGGAATACACAGTGGCGGTATATCTTCCGGTGGGTGTTCCAGCGAAATCCATGGCAGAGGCGGTCAAAAAGCCCTTTTCGGAGCGGGCGTGGCTGAACGGCTATCAAAAGGAATTGGACTGAGAAGACCGAAAGGAGGCCGTTTCGATGCATAAATGGTTATCCTATGCAAATGAATATGTACGGCAGTCCGATTGGAAGGATCTTGCTCTGATCAAGCTCTGCTTGTGTTCAGCGGGGGTCCTGATCGGAATGTCGCTCGCAAAACGCGTGAAGAAGCTGGCGGCGTTTGGCGCAATGGCCGTATTTATTGCCACCTATCTTCCGCTGATGTGGAAACTTTTGAAGATTGTAACTGGGGACCGGCGCCCATAGAGGGAACGGTCCCGATAGATACAAGGAAAGGAACATTGTGACCATAGAGACAAAACGTTTGCTCCTTTGCCCGCTGAGCGCCCGGCAGATGCGCTTATGGCTTTCCGACCTGCCCGCTTTGGAACGTGAATGGGACTGCCATTATGAAGGCGAGCCGGTCGAAGGGACATTCCGCGAGATTGTCCAGCAGCAGTGGAAGATCACCTCCATGGATGAGCGGAATTATCTGTTTCATAGCTTCTGGCTGCTGTTGCGGAAGGCGGACCGGACGGTGGTCGGCGCAGCTGATTTTAAAGCGCCGCCCAACGCACGCGGCGAGGTGGAGATTGGCTATGGGCTGGGCGGGGCGCACGAGCGCCGCGGCTATATGACGGAGGCAGTGGACGCCCTGTGCGATTGGGCGCTTCAGCGAAAGGATGTGGAGAGCGTCTTGGCCGAAACGGAACGCAAGAACCGCCCTTCACAAAATGTCCTGCGGCGTTGCCGGTTTGTGCTGGAGCACGAAGGCCCCACCCTCTGGTGGAGGCGGAAAAAATAGGATACGCGCGGCGGATGCCCAGGTAAGGAGACCATCGCGCGTTGGCGAGAACTCTTTTTGGAGAAGGAGCAAAACGGAAGGCTTTTCTGAAAAAGCGATGAAAAAGAGCGCATCACCCGATGGCGGGCGGATGCGCTCTTTATTTTGTCCCCTGGCGGGGTGTGATGGGTCAAAAAGATCCGTTAAATAGAAAACCATACCCTTGGGAGTGACCGCCCCCTTACGGGGAATAGAAATCCTATAGTCCATGAAACTTCACTGGGCCTGTTTCCGTCCCGAGGCGGGGCATGACCATCCTGTGATAGTTCTATAACCATGAGAAACATGGCAAAATCGCCGCCCCCTGACGGGGAGTAACAACATCTGTAGGCCGGCACGAACGAACTTGCACGATGCCAGGTTCAATTCCCGGGCGGTTGGAAAGGGTGGCCGTACTTGGTCCCTATAGGCGCCATTCCGTTCCGTTTGGCGCCTTGGAAATCCATTTTTTATTTTAAGAGGAGCGCCTTCTTTTCCAGGATGGCTTCTGCCGCGGCGCAGGCCGGGCAATCGCAATACTTCGCTCCTGCCGCTTTGATTTCAGCGGCGTGCGCTGCAACTTGCTTTGCCTGCTCTGCCCCAAACACTTGAGCGCCCGTATCCGAACTGGCAAAAGCGATCAACTGATCGACCGGCATGATATCCGCTTCCAGCTCTTCTACATATTTTTTTGCTGCCTCTGCTTCGTTTTCCGTGCCAATCGCGTCCAGCCAGGCTTGGGCTGCGGCCTTTGCCTCCTTGCAGCAGGAATGCGCGTTCATCAATGCGTGCGTTTTGTCAATGATGACTTGCAAAGCTTCTTGATTCATCATCCATCGACCTTCTTTCTGAAATAAAATGTAATTACATTTTATAACAATTCGCCATGGATTACAATAGACGAATAGTGGGGCAAATTGTAATTGAAACATCCTGCCGGTTTCGCCAAGCGGCAGTTTCAAATGTTCAAACAACGGTAGGCGAACCCGTTGCCACCGCCCGTTTCAGCCTTGAAAGACGCATGAAAATCCTATATAATCATAAATAATAAACAGAGGTTGTAGCAAACGTATGGATGATTTTACGGTGAAAGCGGGAGGTCCTATGCCATGCTGGATTTTGTGATCAACATCTTTGGAGACATCGCCGATTTTTTGATGGACCTATGGGTCGATAAAATTGTCCGTCGCAAGAGAAACAGATAAACTTTCTCTTTTTATAAAGCAGAGCGAGTGCAGAGCAAGCTGCAAAAAAAGGTTGACAAACCAAAGGGTTGTAGGATATAGTATTAATAATACAACTGGATAAAACGACCGTTGTGTTTGTACACGGTTTTGCGTTGATGGGGACGGAATGCATTCCTTTCGCTTCAGAGAGCCGCCGGGTGGTGTGAGGCGGCGTGAAATTTGCAGGACATCGCCCCGGAGCAGGCGGCTGAACCCCTTTTGGGCAAGTAGGTGCGTCCGGTTTCTCCCCGTTAGAAGAGAGTGTATTGTTAGATACACATGAGCGGCTGCATGATGCAGCACTTAGAGTGGTACCGCGGAGCTGATTTAGCCTTCGTCTCTAAAAAGAGACGAGGGCTTTTTATTTTGTCCGTTGGCAGAGAAAAGCGGAAATTCCCGATGCATCCGCTGGTTGAAAACGACTGGAAGAAATTTGTCAGGAGGAATGGATTATGGTATTGACAGGGGCACAGGTTATTATGGAATGCCTGCTGGAGCAGGGAGTGGATACCGTATTCGGGTATCCCGGCGGCTCTGTACTCAATATTTATGACGCGCTGTATGAGTACCGGGACCGGATCAACCACATCCGCACCGCCCATGAGCAGGGCGCGGCCCATGCCGCGGATGGCTATGCGCGTTCCAGCGGCAAAACGGGCGTTTGCATTGCCACTTCGGGCCCCGGCGCGACGAATCTCGTGACGGGCATTGCAACCGCATATATGGACTCCGTCCCGGTGGTGGCCATCACGGGCAACGTCAATTTGGACCTGTTGGGTTTGGATAGCTTCCAGGAGGTTGACATCACCGGCATCACGATGCCGATCACCAAACACAATTTCCTGGTAAAGGACGTCCGCAAACTGGCGGATACCATCCGGGCGGCGTTCCGCATCGCCAACAGCGGCCGGAAGGGACCCGTCCTGGTGGACATTCCGAAGGACCTCACCGCGCAGAAGGTGGAGTTCCTTCCGCCAGCGCCGCCGGAGCAGGAGAAGCACCACCTGTTCCCGTTCGAGCAGCGCTTTGAGCAGGCGTTGCAAATGCTGGAAAAGGCGGAGCGGCCGTTTGTCTATGCGGGCGGCGGCGTGATCGCCTCGGGTGCATCCGAGGCGTTGAAGACCTTTGCAGAGCGGTTGGATGCGCCGGTCGCCTGTTCGCTGATGTGCCAGGGCGGTTTTGACCAGACGGACAGCCGCTATATGGGCATGCTGGGCATGCACGGGACCAACACCGCAGCGCTTGCTATCAAAAATTGCGACCTCTTCGTGGCAGTGGGCACGCGCTTTTCGGACCGCGTATTGTGCAACGCAAAATCGTTTGCACAGCACTGCCCGATCATCCAGATCGACATTGATTCCGCCGAGTTTAATAAAAACATCGACGTGGACCTCAAACTCAAGGGCGACGCCCGCGAGATTTTGGAAGAATTAAACCGCCGCCTGCCGCAGCACACGCATGCGGACTGGATGGCCAATATCGCCGAATGGAAGACGGCTTACCCGCTGTGCCAGACGGCGTCCGACCCCAACGGCGTGACGCCGCAGGAGGTTCTGGAAACCTTGAGCGACCTGACCAACGACGATGCCATCATCTGCACGGATGTGGGCCAGCATCAGATGTGGGCGGCGCAGTTCTACCGCTTCCGCCATCCGCGCCAGTTTATCAGTTCGGGCGGCTTGGGTACGATGGGCTTCGGACTGGGCGCGGCGCTCGGCGCACAGGTGGCCAACCCGGACGCGCGCGTGATCAACATCGCCGGGGACGGCAGCTTCCACATGAATTGCAATGAGCTTGCCACGGCTGTGGCCTACAATATCCCGGTGGTGGAGTTGGTATTCAACAATTCCGTGCTGGGAATGGTGCGCCAGTGGCAGAAGCTTTTCTACGACAACCGTTTTTCGCAGACGGATTTGGATAAAAATACGGACTTTGTCAAGCTGGCGGAGGCGTTTGGCGCAAAGGCGTTTGTCATCCAGACGAAGGCGGACATCCGGCCCGTGTTGGAGCAGGCGCTTGCGCTGCGCGAACCGGTTTTGATCGATTGCCGGATCGACAAGGACGTCAACGTTCTGCCGATGGTGCCCGCGGGCGCGTCGGTGGAAAGCCCGATTCTGGAAATGTGAGAGAGGGGGAGCAGCCATGACAACGACAGCAGAGAAAGAATATATCATCTCCATCCTGGCGAAGAACAATCCCGGCGTTCTGCTTCGAATTTCGGGACTGTTCAGCCGCCGCTGCTATAACATCCTGAGCATTGTGGCGGCGCAGACCGAGAATACGGAGTATTCCCGCATTTTGATCGTAGTGCAGGGCGACGACCGCATTGTGCGGCAGGTCGATAAGCAGGTCAGCAAGCTGGTGGACATCGAGCAGGTGGATGTGCTCGACCCGAAGAGTGCCGTTGTCCGCGAGCATTTGCTCATCAAGGTGGAACGCACCATGCAGAATAGCGAAAAGCTGGTCGAGATGGCCAACGTGTTCCATGCAAATATTCTGAGCGTCGAGGCCAACACCATGATTTTGGAGTTGACCGGCGATGCGACGACGATCAATTCATTCATCGAACTTTACAATCCGTACCATGTGCTGAAGATCTTGCGCACTGGCGCAATGGCGATGCCAAAATGATCGAATAATCCCGCCTGTAGGCGTTCCCCCACCGGGTGCATACGCCTGCATCCGGAAAGCCAACCAACGATCGGGCCGGTGGCAAAACCGGGCCGCAATTTTGACGACTGATGGGGGTAAAAAGATGTTAACACTGGATAAGGTCTATCATGCCGCTTATGTGCTCAAACCGGTGATCCGCAAAACCGACCTGATCCCGGCGCGGCAGATCAACCCGGAGAGCGAGATCTATCTCAAGACCGAAAATTTGCAGGTGACCGGTTCCTTTAAGGTGCGCGGCGCCTATTATAAGATTTCGCAGCTGTCCGACGAGGAAAAGGCCCATGGCGTCATCGCCTGTTCCGCAGGAAACCATGCGCAGGGGGTTGCGCTGGCAGCGGCGCACAGCGGCATCCCGTCCCTGATTTGTATCCCGGACGGCGCGCCGATCTCCAAGGTGGAGGCAACAAAGAGCTACGGCGCCCAGGTGGAGCTGGTCAAGGGCGTGTATGACGACGCCTATAACCGCGCGGTGGAACTTCAGAAGGAGCGCAACCTGACCTTCATCCATCCCTTTAACGATCCCGATGTCATTGCCGGCCAGGGGACCATCGGATTGGAGCTGCTCAAGCAGCTGCCGGATATGGATGCCGTGATTGTGCCGGTGGGCGGCGGCGGTTTGATCTCCGGCGTGGCGTTCGCCATCAAATCCCTGAACCCGAAATGCAAGGTCTATGGCGTTCAGGCGGCGGGCGCGGCCAGCATGAAGGCGTCGTTGGAACAGAACGGCCCGCATTCCCTGACGGGGGTTTCCACCTTTGCGGACGGCATCGCCGTGAAATGCCCCGGCGACCTGACGTATGAACTGTGCAGCAAATACGTCGACGATGTTGTGACCGTCAGCGACGACGAGACAGCGACGGCGATTCTGGCTTTGATTGAGCAGCAAAAACTGATTACCGAGGGTGCGGGCGCAGTGGCGGTCGCGGCGGCGATGTTCAACAAGGTGGATGTAAAGGGCAAAAAGGTCGCCTGTATCCTCTCCGGCGGCAATATCGACGTGACCATCCTTTCCAAGGTGATCAACCGTGGCCTGATGAAGGCAGGACGCTCCACCGAGCTGATTATTGAGATGATCGACAAGCCGGGCCAGCTCAAAGAGGTTTCCGCGCTGATTGCCGATCTCGGCGCGAACGTTGTCAGCGTACACCATGACCGCGGCGGGGAGGACACCGACATCAACGGCTGTTACCTGCGCATCGCTATGGAGACGCGCAACTGGGCGCACGTCGAGCAGATTGAAAAGGCGATCTCCGATGCGGGCTATCATATCGTCCACCGGCAGAACATCGGCTGAGTGAATTTATAAAGATGGTTTGTTTCTCCGTAGATGGAGAACTCTTATAAGGAATGCGATAAACAGAAAGAAGGTCTTTTTATGATGACAACGATTTCAACCCCCAATGCACCCGCAGCGATCGGTCCCTATTCCCAGGCCAAGGTGGTCAACGGAATGGTGTTTGCCTCCGGCCAGATTCCGATTGTGCCCGCAACCGGTGAGATCGCCGAGGGCGACATCACCGTACAGGCGGAACAGGTGATGAAAAACGTCGGCGAGATCCTCAAAGCAGCCAACTGCGGCTATGAGGACGTCGTCAAGACGACCTGTTTCCTGGCGGAGATGGCAGATTTCGGCGCATTCAATGCGGTGTATGAGAAATACTTCACCGGGAAACCCGCACGTTCCTGCGTGGCGGTCAAGACGCTCCCAAAGAACGTCCTGTGCGAAGTAGAGGTCATTGCCGTACAGAAAGCTTGATGCCATAAAATACGGGACATAAATTTTATCCTGCTAGAATGATTTGAGGGATAAGAATCATTCCAGCAGGATTTTTTATGCTTGTAAAATTCGAGAAGATTCTATAAAATGACAATATAGAATGATTTGCGACGATCTACATGGGGTAAAGTGATTTTTAGAAAGCATATATGTCCAATCACAAGGAAAGGGAAATCCGGATATGTGCATATAGCTGGCCGTTCCTTGTGTTTGGAATGCTGCTTATTAAGGATAGGAATATGATGACTATTTTTGGCAAACAATTTTCGCGCGCATGGCGTTCCCGCTGCGTGGTGCTCCTTTGCCTGTTGGCGGTAGCCGGGGGTTGGCTTTGGTTTTCACGGCCGGTCACGGCTTCCCAGCAGCTGCGTGGTTACTCCGTTTCCGGCGTCCAGGTGATCGACATGGTGACGCCATCCGGAGGGCCCACCCAGTTGCATGGAATCGCCACGGAGGACAGCGAAGAAATTCAGGAGCTCCTGGGCCTTCTGGACCAATATCCAACCAACCGCAAATGGGACTGGAGCTGGCTGCTCGGGGAAGGCTTTGGCGATTACAATGGGAAAGACCCATACAGTTCCGTATGGGTGGTTCTGTCCTTTCGGGACGCGGACGGCAAAGCCGGTTCCTTGCAATACATCGTTTCCGAAACGGGCCGTGTGCAGGTGTTTGAACCCAACCGCTTTGGCGACGTCCCTGCGGGCGTTGGACGGTTCGGGGCGGAGGGCGCAAAGCAATATTTTGCGGCTCTGCATCGGTTTTATGAGCAGAAAGTGGACAGCCCGCTATGGGTCCCCTCCACTCCAACGGAGGAAGAGAAACGCACAGGTATCGATACGTGACACGATATGTCTCAACGATCAACGGCCTCCCATTTCCGATATCGGAAATGGGAGGCCGTTCGTTTATTTTTTCCTCGCGGATACGATCAGCATCATCGGCCGGCGAAGCTCGTCCTTCATGCCGGCGATCGAAAGCATGTGGGCCGGCGGCTGCGGTTCTACGACGTGCAGAAGCTCAAAACCTTTTTCCAGCAGCCCGTTGAGATAGGTGGTCAGCGTCTTATGGTATTTGGTGACGGGTTCCCCCAGAAAGACCGCCTGCCGTTCCCCCTCGTAGAAATAGTTGTCCACAGGGAAGTGCAGAATCTTGCCGCCGGCATCATAGTACCAATCCTGGGAACCATATGCGGTGAAAATGGGATGTTCCACGGAAAAGACAAAGGAGCCGCCCTTTGTGAGACAGGCGTGTATCTTTTGTACGACAGCTTCAAAGGATGCAACGTAGTGAAGTGCCAGGGAGCTCAAGACGATTTCAAAGCTTTCCGCAGGGAATTGGACGTCTTCGATGGAATTGCGCAGATAGGTGACCTCCGGGTAGTGGGTCTTTTCCCGCGCCACCGCCAGCATTTTTTCAGAGAGGTCAACGCCGGTGACCGATGCGGCGCCGTGCTCCATGGCATAGATGCAGTGCCAGCCGTAGCCGCAGCCGAGGTCCAGGACACGTTTTCCAGTAAAATCCGGCAAGAGCTTTTGCAGGGTTTCCCATTCGCCCGCGCCTTCCAGCCCCTGCTGGGAACGGCTCATCTGGCTGTATTTTTCGAAAAAGATCGGGTCGTCGTATTTGTTCTGTCGCTGAACCTTCCTATTTGAAAATATTTCTATTATACAGCAGACTATAAAGAAAACCATCCAGCCAATATGCATTATAACGCGCAAAAGCCTTTAAAATATATTTTTATTCTTAACAATCGAATAAATCTTTTAGATATTGAAGAAAACTTTTTTTGGGCCAAAATGATTTCATTTTATATGTTTTTGTATATTGTTTTATGAGATCGTCAACAGCGAGTTTAACGGTATCCAAGTGATTTTCTTCTATATATTGATCAATAATTTTTAAGTACGCTTTGATTTTGTCATCCGTATAAACTAAATTTAAAAGGTAAAGAGCGGTGTAATTTTCTAAATTTTCAGGAGTAGGAGATTTTATGTACTTTCCCAACATTAATAGGTATTCTTCAAAAGCCCATAGAGAACGCCTGATTTTGTCTTGATTATCTATTCGGTTTACTTTAATTAAGGCAACTGCTGAGATGAAAGCAGAGATGATCGTACCTGAAGAACTGATAATAATTCGGAGCATGTCCGTTAGGTTATTGTCAATATTAGAAATCATTCATATCACCTGATTTTATAATGTAATGATGATATTTATTAGTATTATAATGAAAGTCTATCAAAGCACTTTATACTAAAGAGAATCCTTTCCTTGCAGAGGGCCTGTTGCTTGGGAATCATGTGGTTGTTTAAAACATCCAATAAAAACTTAGAACAATCAGGCAACTGAGTGCAAGAAAAGCCACGATTGGCGCGATGCGATAAACGTATTTTTTCGGCGTAGATGCTGCTTTGCTTTTTCTATAGCAGGCGCGGGCCAAAGGCAGGCAAGCCACCAAGCACATAAGGACCCACCAGGCGGCCAAAAGCCCAGTGGATGCACCTGCAATCTGCAAAAGCCTTTCCCCGATATAAAGGACGGCTATGCTGGCGAAGGCGTAGATATCTTTTTGAAAGGATTGTTTATTCATTTCCAAAATCCCATTCGTATAAATTCAAAAAAGCACCTAAAGCTTTAATTTCAACTAATAAAATTATATCTTGCAATTGCCTGCAAAGCAAGTGTGATTTGAAATTTTATACAGTTATAATGGAAAAAGCAAAAATGCTCCTCGCCACATCGCTGGCGAGGAGCATTTTTGCTACAGTATCAAAGAAAACTCGGAATCGATTTAAAGAAATTTTTTATCTTGAGGAAATCTTACCTATATGATAAAATATTTTTAAAGCAAATAGGTAATAATCATATTTATCCTATAAACATGAAGGACTCATAGGTAAATGTTACTGAAAAGAGGAAGAAAATCGTGGGGTTGCTATTGTTGATATTCGTGGTAATTGGCATTTTTCTTTTGATATCGAAGATTCTCTATGAAAAATCGGATTATTACAAGCAAACCCATAACAGTTTCCTTGCTGTACAATTTGATAAAGGTATAAAGGGAGAATTTTTGATATGGAAATATCTTCAGAAATTGTCTGGATACAAAAAATATTTGTTTAACTGTTATCTTCCCAAAGATAACGGGGAAACTACAGAACTTGATGTCATTCTCCTTCATGAATCAGGGATTTATGTGTTTGAATCGAAAAATTTTAGCGGATGGATTTTTGGAACAGAAACACAGCAATATTGGACACAGACTTTACCGAGAGGACGGGGCAAGTCACAGAAAGAGCGTTTTTTTAATCCAATTATTCAGAATAAAGTTCATTTAAAATGGTTAAGTAAATATTTGAACAAAGAGTGCAATCAGTTTTACTCCTATATCGTTTTTAGCAATCGATGTACGCTGAAAGATATTACACTAACGAGTGGACAACACCATGTAATCAATAGATATAATGTTTTGCAATCGGTAAGAGAAAATATCCAAGAAGCCGGACAGAAATTGACATCTGAAGAAATTGATCAAATTTATACGAATCTTCAACCTCTTACACAAATAAGTGAAGCTCAAAAATTGGCCCACATTGAAAATGTTCAAAAGAAGAAGGAATCAAAAAATACTTGCAATCGGGAGCCGCAGGGCGAAGAAATCTTTTGCCCACGTTGTGGAGGAAAACTTGTTTTGAGGACTGCAACTAAGGGAGCGAATGCAGGTGGAAAATTCTGGGGGTGTTCAAACTACCCAAAATGTAAATACATAAAAAATATTGAATCTCTTTAAAAGATTCCCAAAAGGAGTATCATTTGAAATTTACGAAATGATACTCCTTTTTGCATTCAAAAAAACAAAACTGTGATAAGTAGAGACTTCTATATCTAAAAACCCTCCCCAACGAAAGGGGAGGGGCATCACGTTACTTGTCTTTTTGATCAATTGGTTATGCTCTTACCGCTATTGTGCGAAAAATCCCGCTTTGTTTTACTGCTTTTTGGCCTTGCGTCCGTTCCGCCTTTTCTCCAAAGCTTCGCGCAAACGCGCCAAGGACTCGTTGGCGCGGAGGGATTTCATGGTGGGGAACGCCTTCATCAGACGGCGGTGCAGAAGCTTGCTGTTCCGTTCTAAAGCGGCTTGTTTCTGGCGCAGCTTTTCCAGATATTCCGCATAGGGCTTTCCATCCGCCTCCAAGCGGCTCTCAATGGCCTGTTCCACGCTGCGTTTCTTTTCTTCGAGAACGGCGTGGCTCTTTTCCCGGATCTCGTCGAGCACCTTCTGAAGTTCTGCCACTTTTTTGTTGAGATCCAAAATGGTGCGTATCGTCACAACGGTGTCCCCAACAAAATAGACCGCCAGGCCCGCTGCGAGGAACGGCGCCAGAAAGGAGGGGATCATCTGGATCAGACGCATGACGAATGGATGCACCAGCCGCATCACGACCACACCCATCACGCCGAAGATCAGTGCGTTGCCCAGACAGACGCGGCCCTGTATGTTAAAACGGCGGTGGGAATAATCCCACCATTTGGCATGGAAAAGTTTTTCCATTGCAAAGCCGGTGAGGTATTCCAAAAGGCTGGTGAGAAGCAGAGAAGCGAAGAAAAGGATCACCAGGTTGTGGGAGAAAGGCGACAGAAGTTTGACAATCAACAGCGCACCCACCCCATAGATCGGGCAGAAAGGCCCGTTTAGGAAACCGCGGTTGATCAATTTTTTTGCTAAGATCGAGCAATACGTGCTTTCACAAACCCACCCCAGCAGACTATAGATGGTGAATAATAGAATCCATTCCGCCCAATATGGCACAAAATTCCCCCTTCATTTTTTATGCTTTCTATCATACGCTTATCCGTCGAATTTTGTCAACATACGGCTTTTAGGAAGGTCAGAAGATAATACAGTAGGGCCGCGCTCACGGCAGGGGTGAGAATCCAACCAATGATATCCACATCCACGCGCGCAACTTTTAACAGCCGGCTAATGCTCAGGGACGCATTGAAAATCTCGCTCAAGAATAAGATAAAAATATACGCCTTCACACCAAAGACCGGCAGCAGTACCGCAATCAGAACGACCCGCATAATGGAGTCCATAAAGTTGTAGCGGAACGAATAGGCCTGCTGGTCCAGTCCCTTGAGCATCCCATCCACGATGCTGTCCACATACATCAGGGGGATGATCGGCGCCATGATGCGAAGGAAAGCTCCCGCCTGCCGGTTTCCATAAAAGAGATTCCCGAGGTCCTCCGCATAGACGATCAGAAGCGAGGTGATGAGAAAGGAGAAAAGCAGGGTGAGTCGAAATGCCCGCGAAGCGGAGCGTTCGATGGTTTGGCGTTTGCCGCGCGCATTGGCCTCTGCCAGCTCGGGGATCAGCAGGGAGGACAGCGAGGTCAAGAACGAAGAAGGGAACAGGAGGATGGGCATGACCATGCCCTGGATAATGCCGTACTGCGAGAGCGCTGCATCCGTCCCCGCGCCGTGCCGCTTTAACCCGCGGGGGATCAGCAGGTTTTCCGTACTGCTGAGGAAACTGCGCACAAAGGAGCCGCTGAGGACAGGGACAGCGATGTGGCAGATCTGCCGGTAACTTCCGGATTCGTTAAAGCATTTGGGCGGCTGTTTGCGCGTCATGATGCGATACGCCAGGAAGACCACCGCGCAGGAAGCCACTTCCCCCGCTGTGGAACCGAGCATGAGCGCGCTGAAAGGGGTAAAGATCCAAAAGAAGACGATCGTTGTGCCAATGGTGGTAAACTGTTCCATCAGTTCCGCGATAGCAGGAACGACGCTGTTTCGGATGGCGAAGAAATATCCCTTCAAACAGGCGCAAACCGCCATAAATGGCAGGCCCGGCGCGAGCAGGCGCAGAGGAAGTCCGCTGGAAAGATCCAAAAAGCGCTGCGCGAGGAAGTCCGACCCAATCCACAGGACACCGGCGGCGGAAAAGCTGACGCCCAGGGAAAATAGCAGGCAGCGCCGGATACAGACCGGGGAACCGCGCCCTTCTGCCACCATACGTGTGACGGAAAGGCTGGCACCGCTGGTGCAGGTGGCGATCGCCAGGGCAAAGATGGAAAAGGTGAGCTGATAGACGCCCATGCCCTGCGTGCCGATTTTTACGAGTATGTAAGCGCGGAACCAGATGTTGGAGAAGCGCAGCAGCAGAGAGCCGCCCGTTAAAATTGCGGTATTGGCCAAAAATTTGGCCTGCTTTTTCACGCGCACACCTCCCGCCCACAGATTCCGATCTTGTACATACCATGTATATTGGTATATAATAAAATTTATCATCAAATTTTTGGAGGACGTTATATGGACTGGACGGAAGTGACGGTGTCGGTCGATGCCAAGGATGTGGACCGTGCGGGGGATATCGCACAGATGGTTGTGCCATATGGCATCTATGTGGAGGATTATTCCCATTTGGAAGAGGAAGCCTGGGAGATCGCGCATATTGATTTAATCGACGAGGAATTGCTAAAGAAGGACCGGACAAAAGCGCTGGTGCATGTATATATCAGTCCGGAAGAAAATCCGGCGGAGGCGATCGCTTTTCTGAGCGAGCGGTACAACGCCGAAGGGATTCCACACACCATCTCCACAGCAGCCTGCGTGGAGGAGGATTGGATCAACAATTGGAAGAAATATTTTAAGCCCATCCCCGTGGGGGAGAAACTCCTGATCCGCCCCAATTGGGAAAACGAATACGACGCACAGGGACGCACGGTGCTTCATTTGGAGCCGGGCCTGGCCTTTGGAACCGGGACGCATGAGACAACGCGCCTATGTATGGAATTGCTGGAACAATACGTAAAGCCGGGGGCGTCGGTGCTGGACGTTGGCTGCGGCAGCGGGATTCTGTCGGTGGCGGCATTGCTCTTGGGCGCGGAACGGGCCGTTGGGGTGGATATCGACGAGCTGGCCGTGAAAACAGCGGTGCAAAATGCAGAGCTCAACCACGTAGAAGACCGCTTTACCGCCCTGTGCGGGAATTTGACCGACCGCGTCGAGGGAACCTATGATATCGTTGTGGCCAATATCGTGGCCGATATTGTCATCACCTTGACAAAGGATGTGCAGCAATTTTTAGCGCCCGATGCAGTGTACCTGATGAGCGGGATCATCGATACACGCGAACAGGACGTCCTGCAGGCGCTGAAAGGCCGCTTCGAAGTGATCGCACGGCGCGAGGAGAAGGGCTGGGTTGCTTTGGCGGCGAAAGCCATAAGCGTATAGTGATTATTTGTTATCTACTGCCTAGAATTATTGCTATAAAATGAACTTTTAAAGAATTGAAAAATGTATACGAATCTTTGTGCGTCAGGAACATTATTAAAGATTTTGGAATTAAATAATAGAGGTATAATATGTCGTTTATAATAGACAAACTAAGAAAGATCTTCCCTCCCTCAATACATTCGTTTAATTTGGAAATGGATCGAGTATTACGCGCGATTGAAGAAGAACGTCAGAGTATAGTTTCTCTAAGCCAGAAAATCGATGATCAAAATCAGCTTATAAGCAATGAGCTAAAAAATATTTCATTGCAAACATCCCAAATCAAAAAGCAGACATCTGAGGCGGTTTGGGCACATATTTTCCACGATACAATTGTAGAGAGTACGTGGCTAAAAGATAAAACTTTTTCTCCAGGACGTTGGGCGGTGGGGTATCCATATCTTTATGTAATGTACCGCATACTCAATGAAGTGCATCCCAAACGTATACTTGAACTTGGATTAGGTCAATCGACAAAAATGATTGCTCAATATGCTACTTCATTTGACGATGTGAAGCATGTTGTTGTAGAGAATGATAAAAGTTGGATTGATTTTATGTTAAAAAGCTTCCAATTATCAGAGAGGTCCTCCATTGTTCAGTTAGATTTAGAAATGGCCACCTATAAAGAAGACAAAGCAATTCGTGTTTATAAAAATTTTAAAGAACAATTTGTCCATTCAAAATTTGATTTTATACTGATCGATGGTCCAATCGGTAGCGATATGCAGCAGTATTCTAGGATTGATATCTTAAATATATTGCCAGGATGTATTGGAGAAGATTTTGTTATCATGATGGATGATTGTGAAAGAACAGCGGAAAATCAGACAACATTAGAAATAGAAAGGTGCCTAAAGAGATATTCTATTCCCTATAAGAGAGGTAGATATGTTGGACAAAAAGAGTTTGTGTTGATACTTTCCAAAAATTTGGAGTTTATAACCTCTATGTAAATCCATATAGGAATGTTATATATAATCATGAACGTGCAAGGAGAACAGAGATGAAAAATCTTGAGGCAACAGTTATACGGGATAAAAAAATATTGGATATTATTTTTATTACAGATAATAATTTTTCTATGCCGACGGGAGTAGCTATACAATCCCTATTCTATAATAGAGATAAAAATTCAGTGTATAATATACATGTTATTTGTAATAGTGTAGAGGAATATAACCGCGAAAAATTATTAAAATTGCAAGCTTCCAACTTTAATATCGATTTAGTGGATGTATCTGAAACAGAGCTTCATCAAAAATTTGTGAAAGAAAATTTTCCTGTTTCAATATCTGCGACATTTAAATTCTTTTTACCAGAATTATTTCCTAATTTAACGAAAGCCCTATATATAGACGGAGATTTGATTATACAAAGTAACTTATTAAAGTTGTATTTTACAGACATATCAGGAGTTTATGCAGGTGTAGTAAAGGATTATCATGCATTGACTTTTAAAGGCGATGTTTGGAAACGTTTGGGTGTAAGGTTCGAGGCATATTTTAATTCTGGGGTGATGCTCTTAAATTTAGAAAAGATGCGAAATGATCATATAACTGAAAAATTAGTGGAATATCGTTTGAATGGTATCAATTACTATATGGATCAAGATGCATTAAATGTTGTCTTTGGTAATTCTGTTAAGTATTTAAATTTTAATTATAATATGACCATGACAAATTGGAGAAACAAAACAATAGAAGATCTGGCAGAATATTACGCATTACCTATGGTGGATGATAAATATGATTACCTTAGAAATGCAGATATTGTGCATTTTGCATCTTCTGATAAACCTTGGGTGTATTATAATACGCATTATGCAGATGTTTGGTTTTATTATTTTCTTTTATCTCCCTTTAACGAGACTTGTTTAAATCGAACTTCTTTAGATACGATCATTTCTTCAAAAGAGATTAAAGATATCAGGATTCAAAAAGAACATGTTTGCAGAACTAATTATAGGTTAGCTATTTATCCGCGCATATCAAACTCTCCGGCCATTTCAGTGGTTGTTCCTGTGTTCAATGCAGAAGAATATTTAGAAGATTGCCTTAGTAGTATTTTTAATCAGACATTTGGGAATGTTGAAGTTATATGTGTTGATGATGGTTCTACTGACGGCTCTGGAAAAATATTAGACAAGTGGGCTCTCGAAGAAGCAAGATTAAAAGTTATTCATCAAAAAAATAGTTATGCTGGTGTGGCACGAAATAATGCAATCAAAATGGCGAGAGGCGCATATATTGTTTTTATTGATGCAGATGATGTATTTGCACAGAATGCTTTTGAAGCCTATTATAATTCGGCTATAGCAGCGGATGCGGATGTTGTTGTTTCTAGTGTTTATATTTTTCAACAAAAGCTTACAGAGGCAAGAATTGCTAATAATTGGCTCGATCCCGATTATGTACCAAACAGAAGTGTTTTCTCCTCAGATGATAATTTGCCATTTATATTTAATTTTACTCCAGGAGGACCTGGTGGAAAATGTTTTAAAAAAGACTTTATAGAGAATAAAAATTTAACGTTTTTGTCCCTAAATAAATCAGAAGATTTTTATTTTATTCATTTAGGAATTGCCGAAGCAAGCCATATAGCAATTATTAGAGAACCTCTGTATTACATTCGGACAGTTCATACAAGTTTAGAACATCGTAAGGATGATATGCCTCTCCTATTTTGGGAGGCAATTATGCTTATGAAAGAGCGATTAATTGCAGATGGTATTTTTGATAAAGTAAAGCAAAGCTTCATAAATGAAAATGTGAATAGATTTGCGTATAATTTAAAAACTATGGAAACATCTGATAGTTATGAGAAGGTTTTAGACAAGTTGCGTGAAATCTATGCCCAGGAATTGGGACTTGGTGACTATCCAAGAAATTACTATTATAAGCAGGATAATTATGAATACTTATGTAAACTATTAGGTATTGATTTTGTTTCAAAGCAGAACGAAAAAGTTAAATATGTTTTTAATAAGAGTAATCAATCGAAAGATTTGGAGGCGGATTTAATTAGGGCTTCTTGGTCATACCGTATAGGACGTTTTATCACATTTATCCCCAGAAAAATTCGAGGAGGAATTCGTTGCTATAAAGAACATGGAATAAGTTATACGCTTGGCCGAATTCGGGAAAAATTTATTGCTCTTTTTGAGAATTGAGTTCATAGCAGATAGACCAAGAGGCAGACGGAACTTTAGATTCATAAATACAAAAAGTTGGCGTTTTCTCCACTTAAAATGTAGTGGAAAACGCCAACTTTTTGTATTGTTAATTATGCGGAATTTCCATAAATCAAATGTGTGCTAATAATTATTCTTGCTCCCGATAGTTCCCCAAAAAGGAGAACCGAGGCAGCTCGTCGCTCAGGGCGGCGATCAAATTTAAGGTATGCGGTTCCTGCGCGTTGCCGGTAAAGTCGAGATAGAAATCGTACTCGAAGGTCTTGCCCGGGATTGGGCGGCTCTCGATTTTGGTGAGGTTCAAGCCGGCGGTGGCGAAGCGCGCCAAAACGCTGTGCAGGGTACCGGTCCGGTGGGGAAGGGAAAAGCACAGGCTGATCTTATTGGCCCCCTCTGGGATAAACATATGCCGGTTGATGGCGATGAACCGGGTGCAGTTGTTTGCGCTGTTCTGGATATCCTTCGCCAGGATGTGCAGGCCGTATTCCTGTGCGGCGGATTCCGAGCAGATCGCCGCAGTACCGGGGGTGCGCTCCTTGGCCACTTTCTGTGCAGCAGCAGCGGTGGCGGAACAGGGGACGGTCTGGAAGCGGTATTGTGCGATGAAATTGGAACATTGCGCCAGCGGCTGCGGATGGGAATACGCCAGATGGATCTCGGAAATCGGGCATTCCTGCGCGGCGGCCAGGCAGTTATGGATGTGGAGCGTTTCCGCTGCCACAATGTAGAAACGGTAACGCAGGATCAGGTCGTACACCTCGCTGACGGAACCGGCGGAGGAATTTTCCACCGGCAGCACACCGAGGTCCGCCCGGCCGTCGGCGACAGCGGCAAAAATCGCAGCAAAGTTATCAAAAAAGAGCGGCTCGGCACCGGGATAGAGGTGCTTGACGGCTTCATGGGAAAAAGAACCGCTGACCCCCAGACAGGCGATGCGCTCCGCGCGCGCAGGCGCATGTTCGGCGTTCTGAACAAGCTCCCGGAGTTCGGCGCCGCTTCCCAGCAGATTGTGTTGCAGGGCACGGCTCATATCCATTAGATTGGAATAGAGGATGCGCGCTTCGCCCGCGTATTCGCCCGCGTGCTGGGCCATATTGTCCAAGATTTCCTGTTCGCGGTTCGAATTGAGGACGGGCAGATGCTGCTCCCGTTTGATCTCCGCCACCTGCTTTGCGCAATCCATGCGCTTCAAAAAGAGCGGCAGTAATTGCTGGTCGATGGCGTCGATTTCCTTGCGGACTTCCTCCAGAGTCATGCGCGCCAACCCCCTTCCGATTTCCCGCCCGTGAGAATCCCATCGAAATTCATCAGGGCGATGGCCGCCGCGGATTCCACAACAGGCACCGCGCGGGGCACAATGCAGGGGTCGTGGCGGCCATGCACGGAGAGGATTTGGTTCTCTCCCGTTTGCAGGTTTACGCTCTGCTGATTTTGGCTGATGGAGGCGGTCGGCTTGACCCCCACGCGGAACACCATGGGCATACCGGTGGTGATGCCGCCCAGGATGCCGCCGGCGTGGTTGGTGGATGTTTTGACCTTGCCATCGGCGTCAAAATAGAACGGGTCGTTGTTCTGGCTGCCGCGCAGCGCGCAGGAACCAAACCCATCCCCGAATTCCACGCCTTTGACAGCGGGGATGCCAAATAGGATGGAGGACAGCACCGGTTCGATCCCACCGAACAGTGGACCGCCAATCCCGGCGGGTAGTCCAGTGACCGCGCATTCCACAATGCCGCCCACACTGTCCTGCGACATGCGCGCATCTTCAATCAGGGCGGCCATCGCTTCCTTTTTGCCCGCGTCGATCACCGGGAAATAGGTGGTGGAAAGCGTCTCCAAGAGCTCCGCGGGGATGTCCACCGGATCAAAGAGAGTATCCTGAATCTGCGCCACGGACGCCACATGCCCGCCGATGCGGATGCCGCGCCGCTCCAAAATCTGGCGGCAGATCGCGCCGGCAAACACCAGGGGGGCAGTTAAGCGTCCGGAAAAATGACCGCCGCCGCGGATGTCGTTGAAACCGTGATAATGCAGATAGGCGGGATAATCGGAATGCCCCGGGCGCGGCACATCCAGCAGATTGCCGTAGTCCTGGGACCGGGTGTTGGTGTTTTCAATTACGGCGCAGAGCGGAGCGCCGGTTGTGGTGTGGTTGAGAAGACCGCTCATCACCTTTGGAAAATCGCTCTCCTTGCGCGGGGTCGCGGACTTGTCCTGCCCCGGCGCGCGGCGTTTCATTTGCGCGAGGACCGCATCCATATCGATCGGTTCCCCGGCAGGCAGGCCGTCGATCACAACGCCGATGGCAATGCCATGGCTTTCCCCAAAGATGGAAATGCGGACCGTTTCACCCCATGTTGATGACATCTGCTTTACCTCCCAATCGATTGTAATCTTCAAAAAAGGCGGGGTAGCTCTTGCGGATGCTCTCCGCGTCGGAAATGGTGACCGGGCCGTCCGCCCGGAGCGCGGCGATCGAGAGCGCCATCACCACCCGGTGGTCGTTGTACCCGTCCACCTCGCCGCCGTGCAGCAATTCCACGCCGTCAATCAGCAGGCCGTCCGGCGTCTCCTGTACCTGTGCGCCCAACCGGTTCAGGCCGTCGGCCATGGCTGCAAGCCGGTCGCTTTCTTTGATGCGCAGACGGGCGGCATTGTAGATGCGGGTGCGCCCCTTGGCAAGCGCGGCTGTGGCGGCCAAAATGGGGACCAGGTCGGGAATTTGCGCGGCGTCGATTTCCATTCCGTATAAATTGTTCGACTTAATACAAAGCGTTTCGCCTTTCCAGGCGCATTCCGCGCCAAATGCGGCAAAAAGCGACTCCGCGGCACGGTCGCCCTGCGTGGATTCACGCTTGAGGCCGCCAATGGAAAGCGTCCCTCCCAGGGTGCCCGCCGCGAGAAAGAACGCCGCCTGGGACCAATCGCCCTCCACGGAAAAGGGGCGCGCCCGGTAGCGCTGCCCGCCCGGAATACGCCAACCGTTGTCCAATGGATCGACGGTCACGCCGAAGGCCCGCATCGCCTCCAGGGTCATGTCCACATAAGCAGCGCTTTCCAGCGGGGAGGAGAGGCGGATCGTGCTTTCCCCCGCCAGGAGCGGGCACGCCAGCAGAAGTCCGGTGATGAATTGGGAACTAATATTTCCAGGAAGTATAAATTCTCCCTGTTTTAACGTTCCGTTGATCGATAGCGGAAGGCCGCCCTCTGTATGGCAGGATACCCCGTGCGCGGGGAGCACGTCGAGATATACGCCGATGGGACGCTCCGGCAGGCGGCCATGCCCGGTGAAGGTTGCCTCCATGCCGAGGGCGGCACAGACGGGGATCAAAAAGCGCAGGGTTGACCCGCTTTCCCCGCAGTCGATTTCCGCTGGGCTCTGCGGGGTGCTGCCTCCGGTGACCCGCCAGGTCCGCTGTTCCTCCAAAATGTTGGCGCCGAGCGCCTGTGCCGCCTGCGCGGTCACGTGGATGTCGTTGGAAACAGCGATCGGGGAGAGGATGCTCTCCCCCTGCGCGAGTGCGGCGCAGAGAATGGCGCGATGCGCCGCGCTTTTGGAGCAGGGCACGGAAACCGTCCCTTGCAAGGTGGAGGGGTGGACAATCACTTTACTCATTGCAGCCCTCCGCAAGCGCCGCCAGGTCGCTGCGCGCCACCTTATGGACAAAACTTTCGCCGATGTCCTTCAGCAGCACCAGGTTGATGGAGGAACCCGTACTCTTTTTATCCGAAGCGGTCGCCTCAACAATCTGAGAAAGCGGGAGATCGCTGTGTACCGGAAGGTGGTATTTTTCCAGGGCGGCCGCAATTTTATCCGCGGTGCCCGGCGCGGTGAATCCCGCTTTTTCCCCCAGCCGCGCCATCATGACCATGCCGATGCCGACCGCCGCGCCATGGGAGAGCCCTTGGTACTGGTGCAGCTTTTCCAAGGCGTGGCCGAAGGTGTGGCCGAAGTTTAGCAGCGCGCGCTCGCCGGTGTCGAATTCATCGCGCTCCACCACGTCGCGCTTGATGTCCACACAGCGGTAGATGACGTCCTCCATGATGGAGGTGATGTCCTCTGTTTCTATTAGTAGGTCGAAGAGCGCGCGGCTTTTGATGCAGCCGTATTTGATGACCTCCCCCATGCCGTCCGCGAAAAAGTGCGGCGATAGGGTGTTGAGCGTGTCCGGGTCGATCAGCACAAAGGAGGGCTGCCAGAAGGCGCCCACCAGGTTTTTCCCCTGCGGCAGGTCAACGCCGGTTTTGCCGCCCACAGAGGAATCCACCTGGGAGAGCAGGGTGGTTGGCACCTGCACAAAGGGAATGCCGCGCAAATAGCTTGCCGCAGCAAAGCCCGCCATATCCCCGGTGACGCCGCCGCCCAATGCAACGGCAAAATCGCTGCGGGTGATGTGGGCCTGGGCCATATGGCCATAGATGCCTTCGATGGTGGAAAGGCGCTTCGAGGGTTCTCCCGCCGGAAACGCACAGCTGGTCACGTCAAAGCCTGCATTGCGCAGGGAGGTGGAGATGCGCTCCAGATAGAGCGGCGCAACATGGGTGTCCGTGATAACGACCGCTTTTTTGCCAGGGGCAAACAGGGAGGCGCAATAGGCGCCGAGCTGATCCAATGCGCCGCGTTCGATTCGAATCGTATAGCGCTTGGAGGTATTGACCGTCAGTTCCATTTATTCGCCAAGCCTTTCTTTAATGAGTCTGCCCTGGCGGAGCAAGCCGCGCAGAGCGTCCGCGTCGCGCTGCTTGACAGCCTCGCTGATGCGGGTGATATTGTCGATCAGGATGTCCAATTCCCCGGTCAGCGCGTCGGCATTGTCGAGGAACAGTTCTGTCCAGAGTACTTCGTTGATGCGTGCCACGCGCGATACATCGCGGTAGCTCCCGGCGGAAAACCCATTGTGCTGGGGGCAGCAGGGACTCATCACATAAGCGCAGGCCAGCACATGGGGGAGCTGCGAAGTGTATGCGATCATGGTGTCGTGATGCTCCGGCGTGGTCACGACCGTCCCGCCGAAGCCCAATTCGATGGCGAGCGCTTTTAGGGTGTCCACCGCGCGCTGCGGCGCGCCGCAGGGAACCAGGATATAGCTTGCGCCATCGAAAAGGTCTGCGTCGCTGGCGGCAAAGCCGTTCTGCTCCTTGCCCGCCATGGGGTGGCCGCCGACAAATGTGAAGCCGAACTGTTCCGCCAATTGCGGCAGATGGGCGCAGATTTCCCGCTTAATCCCGCAGGTGTCCGTCACGATACAGTGGGGCGAGATTTGGCTGCCGTGCGCCTGGATAAAGTCGATGTCCGCCTGCGGATACAGGCAGAGGTAGAGGATGTCCGCCTCCCGCAGCTCCTTTTCCCCGGCGACGCCGTCGATTGCCCCGCTTTTCAAGGCCGCTTCCAAGACGGCCGGGTCGCGGTCCATCCCGCTGACGCTGCATTCGCTGTACTTTTGAAAGGCTTTGGCCAGGGAGCCGCCGATCAGGCCAAGCCCAATGATCACCACGTTCTTTTTCATGAATCCATACGCCTCTTTCCGCAAAAACGCCGTTTGCCCGCCCTGGAGAAACTCCAAGAGCAGCTTGCAAACGGCGCTTTTGCCGCTGTAGTACGATGTTGTACAGCGTTAGTATAACAAAAATTTGATGCCCCGTCCAGATTGACAAGGAGAGGATACGAACGCTGTCCCGCGAGGCCGCCGGCCTGCCTTCCGGGAAAATCCTCTTTGGCAGGCCGGCCTTCGCTTGGAATTATGCGTTCAATTTGGAGAGGGCATCCTTTGTGCGGAGCACATGATGGGCCACACGGTCGAATTGGTCCGGGGTGAGGGACTGCGCGCCGTCGGACAGGGCTTTTGCGGGGTTGTTGTGTACCTCGATGATGAGGCCGTCTGCACCGGCCGCCACAGCCGCCATAGCCAACGGCTCGACCAGCCATGCGATGCCGGAGGCGTGGCTGGGATCTACCACGACGGGCAGATGGGACAGCTTTTTGAGGATCGGAACCGCAGAGATGTCCAGCGTATTGCGGGTGTAGGTTTCATAGGTGCGGATGCCGCGCTCGCAGAGAATGACCTGGTCGTTGCCGCCAGCCATGATATACTCCGCGCTCATCAGGAGTTCTTCGATCGTGTTGGACAGGCCGCGTTTGAGCAGGATGGGCTTATTGATCTTGCCCAGCGCCTTGAGCAGCTCAAAGTTCTGCATGTTGCGCGCGCCGACCTGGATGATGTCCACGCCCTCTTCCTCGAAGAGTGGGATATGCCCGATGCTCATGATCTCCGTCACAATCGGGAGCCCTGTCTTTGCCTTGGCTTTTTTCAGGAGCTCCAGGCCCTCGGCCTGCAAGCCCTGGAAGGAATAGGGCGAGGTTCTGGGCTTGAACGCGCCGCCGCGCAGGAAGGTTGCGCCGGAGGCCTTTACGCGCTCGGCCACTTCGCAGATCTGGGCCTCTGTCTCAACGGAGCACGGGCCGGCGATCAGGGCGAGGTTGCCGTCGCCGATCTTCTGGCCGGTGGGCAGGGTGATGACGGTGTTGTCCGGGTGGAACTTCCGGTTTGCCTTCTTGTAGGGTTCCTGCACGCGCTTGACGCTCTCTACAAAGTCCTGTGCGGCGATATAGTCGATATCGATGGAAGTGGTGTCGCCAAGCAGGCCGAGCACCGTGCTCTGCGTGCCGACCCAGGTGTTGACCTTGACGTTGTATTCCTGTGTGAGGCTGTCCGTAAATTTCTTGACCTGCTCCTCAGGACAATTTGGCTTCAAAACAATAATCATGCTGATACCCTCCAATTTTTTCATGTAAGATTTGTGGAAAATAAAATAGGCGGAGCTGCGCGATGCAGCTCCGCCTATGAGAAAAACAGCCAGGTTATTTTACAATACAGGGGTGTTGGCTATTCCTACTCCGGGAGTTGTCACCGCAAAGATTGCATGCGTAAAAATCCCACGCCCAAAAGAAGCGGGGATAGCCAAAACCTGTAAATCGTGCGGTTTTTGCAATCTTAAGCATGATGGAACTCCTTCGTCGGAAAAATCTTGTAAGTATCATAATACGTCGGAAAGCGTTTGTCAAGAAAGAATTCTTTCCAATTTGCAGGAATTTTTTTGTTTGTTGCAGGAAACAAACTTTCTCCGTGCGGATTTTTGCGTGCAAAAGGGCTTATCCGAGCCGTTTGACTTGCTCCAATACCCGCCCGGCCACGCGGTCCGCGCCGCCGGAGCCGTCGACAATCACGTCCGCCGCCGCGCAATAGGCGGGAAGGCGCTTGCGGTATAGATCCGCCACGACCTTTTTGCGGTTCGGCTTTTGCAGCAGGGGGCGTGCCGTGTCGTTTTTCAAACGTTCCTGAATGAAGCCGATGGGGGTGTCCAGCAGGACCGTTACGCCGCTTTTGCGGAAGATTTTGACGTTCTGTGCGCGCAGGAGCGTGCCGCCGCCCGCGGCGATCACCAACCCCCTGCGGCCGGCCAGCTCCCGCGCTGCATCGGTTTCCATGCGCCGGAAGGTTTCTTCCCCATCCTGCGCGAAAATGTCCGTGATGGTCCGGCCTTCGCGCTGCTCGATGTAGTCGTCCATATCGATGAATTCCATGTGCGCTTTTTGTGCCAGGCGGCGGCCCACAGTGGTTTTTCCGCTGCCCATAAACCCGCATAGGATGATGTTTTTGGGTTTCTGTTTCATGCGAAGATCCGCTCCATTTCCTCAACTGCCTCGCGGCACAGCGCATCGATGTCCGATTCCCGGAAGGTAGCGCCATACCAGATTTCGTGCGCAGCGGCCGCCTGCCCCACCAGCATGCGCATGCCGCCGACCGTCTTCGCGCCGTTTTCTTTGGCCAGGCGCAGCAACATGGTTTGGTCAGGGTTGTACACCGCGTCGAATACCGCGGCACAGTGCGCCAAAACCCCGGCGGAGACCGGCGAGGCGTCCGCGTGGGGATACATGCCGACCGGCGTGCCGTTGACAAGGAGGTCAAAACCACCGGAAAGCGCGTCCAGCCTTGCGACGGAGAGACGGCCTTTGCGCCCCTGGTTTTGCAGGACTTGCTCCAACTCGTTGCAGAGCGCCTGCGCTGCGGGCAGGCTGTGTTCCCGTGCGGCAATGGTGATATCCGGTTCCTGCGCGGCGTCCAAGGCTTCAAAGGCCATCACACGCGAGGCGCCGCCCGCCCCTAGGATCGCGATACGGCCGGTAAGCGGCACCCCGGCGCTCTCCAACGCCCTTGTGAAGCCCGCGCCGTCGGTGGTATAGCCGGTCAACCGGCCGTTTTCATTTTTCACCGTATTGACGGAGTGAAAAAAGGCCGCTTTTGCATCCAAATTGTCCAAATGAGGAATGATCGCCTGTTTATGGGGAATGGTGATGTTAAACCCACAGAGTTTCCGTAGGCGGGGCATGGAGGCCGTGAGCTCCTCCGGCGGGAGATCGATCACGCCATAGTCTGCCGCCGGATATCCATTGCCCAAGGCAAATAGTTTGGTGTGGATAAAGGGGGACATCGTGTGCGCAATCGGATGGCCGATCACGGCAAAGTTGTGAGCGGCACAGATGGCTTCTGTACAATTGATTTTCTCATTCATGGCAAACTCCTTAGAAATCCCGGCTTTTCGGGGAAATGGAAAATCCTTAAAAAACTTTAAGAATCATATTGACAAAGCGGAGGATTGCTAATAATATGTTGTTAAGCAATACGGGCCGCCTGGGTTTGAAAGGTTGTCCGGGGCAATTGTATCACATTTGGCGCTGTTTTGTCCATATTTTCGCCGGCGGCGTAACAGCGGCGCTTTTTGTATGTTGATTCACACAAATTCAGAAGGAGGAAAAGACATGGTTCTGGAAAAGGTAAAGGCGATTCTGAGCGAGCAGTTCGATGTGGAGGAGGATTCGATTACCGCCGACACGAGCATCGCGGATGATTTGGGCGCTGATTCCTTGGACGTTGTCGATTTGCTGATGTCTATTGAAGACGAGTTTGAAATCGAGATTCCCGACGAGGAAATTGACAACATTAAGACGGTAGGGGAACTCGTCAAGTACATCGAAGACCACGTTAACCCGTAACCCGCTCCTGACTCAAAATCCGCCGTGCACCGCACGGCGGATTTTTTACTTGAAAAGAAGGTTCCCTTCTTATATAATGAAAGTTACAATATGGAATGTTTTTCAGTAGAAAACGCCGGACACGCTTGAGGTGATAACAATGGATCAATTGGATGCGCTGGCGTTGGCAGGGCAATGCCTGTTGGGAGTTCTCGGCTTTATGGCGCTGATCGGGCTGGCGTTGCTGCTGGTCAATTGGATCGGGCGCAGGCGCGGGGAAAAGACGGACGCGCCGGCCTCCCAGAACGCCGGGGACACGGGCGAAACTGCCGGACACAAAACCATAGAACAATCGACCAAGAAGGATAAAGGGGAGTAAACGAACAATGGCGGATCAAAAGAAGATGGTAGAGGCAATCACCCCCATGGAGGAGGACTTTGCCAAGTGGTATACCGATATCGTCAAAAAAGCGGAACTGATGGACTACACCAGTGTGCGCGGCTGCATGGTGATTGAACCGTATGGGTTTGCGCTGTGGGAGAATATCCGTGACAATCTGGATGCGCGCTTTAAGGAGCTGGGGCATGAGAACGTTTCCATGCCGATGTTCATCCCGGAGAGCCTCCTCCAGAAGGAGAAGGACCACGTCGAGGGCTTTGCGCCCGAGGTGGCTTGGGTGACGATGGGCGGCAACGAGCAGCTGGAAGAGCGCCTTTGCGTGCGCCCGACCTCTGAAACGCTGTTCTGCGACCACTATGCGCGCGTGATCCACTCCTGGCGCGACCTGCCGAAGCTGTACAACCAGTGGTGCAGCGTTGTGCGTTGGGAGAAGACCACCCGTCCGTTCCTGCGCAGCGTGGAGTTCCATTGGCAGGAGGGCCACACCATGCACGAGACGGCCGAGGAAGCCATGGCGGAGACGGAGCAGATGCTCAAAGTCTATGCAGACTTCTGTGAGAACGACCTCGCCATCCCGGTCATCAAGGGCCGCAAGACGGACAAGGAGAAGTTCGCAGGCGCGGAGGCGACCTACACCATCGAGGCAATGATGCACGACGGCAAGGCGCTGCAGAGCGGTACGAGCCACTATTTCGGCGACGGTTTTGCCCGCGCGTTTGGCGTGACCTTCACCGGGCGCGACAACTCCATCCAATATCCGCATCAGACCTCCTGGGGCATGAGCACCCGCATCATCGGCGGCATCATTATGACCCACGGCGACAACAACGGCTTGGTACTCCCGCCCGCTGTGGCGCCGATCCAGGTGATGATTATCCCGATCGCCCAGCACAAAGAGGGCGTGTTGGAGAAGGCGGGCGAGCTGCTTGCGCGCTTGAAGAAGTCCTTCCGGGTGCGCATGGACGATTCCGAGCAGTCCCCCGGCTGGAAGTTTGCACAGTATGAGATGAAGGGCGTGCCGCTCCGTTTGGAGATCGGGCCCAAGGATATTGAGAAGAACCAGTGCGTCCTGGTGCGCCGCACAGACCGTGAGAAGGTCTTTGTGCCGCTGGATCAGCTGGAAACCGCCATTGCGGAGCAATTGGAAATTGTGCGCAAAACGATGTACGATACGGCGCTGGCCCGCCGAGAGTCCATGACCTATACGGCCAAGACGTTGGACGAACTCAAGGAGATCGCGGAAAACAAGCCGGGCTTCATCAAGGCGATGTGGTGCGGGGACCAGGCGTGCGAGGAGAAACTCAAGGAAGTGGCGGGCGTATCCTCCCGCTGCATGCCGTTTGAGCAGGAACACCTCGCGGATACCTGCGTGTGCTGTGGGAAGCCCGCAAAGACCATGGTCTACTGGGGCAAGGCGTATTAATCAATAACAAACCGGCCCGCTGTGGAGGCGGACTGGCTGCACGGGGAGGAAGATGAGAGCCATGCGCAAAGCTGCTGCAATGGAAACGGGGACCAAATATAAATCCAAGATTGACCGGGCGTTTTACATCAAAGTGCTGGTGACACTCCTGTTGGGCATCGGCCTTTTGGTATTCTATTTCATTTTCCGCAACGTCATTGTTGGGATTCTCGGGACATGGATGTTTGTAGCGTTGCTGCTGATCTTCCTTCCGGAGTATCGGAGTACATATTACATCATCCGCGACAACGGCCTGCTCGTCAAAAACGGCTTGTTTGACAAGGTGACGATCCTGTACCGCCAGATGATGGAGGTTGCGGAAGAACAGGGGGAAGCCCGCCACGGGTCCTCCAAGGTTGCTTTGAGCAAGGACCGCCTTTACATCCGCTACCGTGTGAAAAAGAAAGAGTATTGGATGGCGATTTCCCCGGAGAACAAGGAGCAATTCCTGGAGGAGATCCAGGAGAAGCGCATCGCGATGCCGAACCGCAAACATCTGGCGGAAGCAGCGGAACAGCAGCGGGCGCTGGAGGGGACTGCGGCCCAAGAAGAGAAAACCGAGTGAATCCAAAAGCCCTTCCCGCAGGGGGCAAATAAGGACAATGGGATCAAAGGGCTATTGCGGAGATGGATCTGGCAATAGCCCTTCTTCTATTTTATTATGTGGGGAAATCAAAGGTCGAAAGGGGGAGAGGATTTGAAAAACGGATGGTTTGGTTTGGCGCTCCTCTTCAGCGTGCTTGGCGCAGTGGGAGTTGCTTGCCAGAAGTTAAGTAGGCCTCCGAAGATCCACAATGCGCAGGGACAAGCCGTCACCGTCATCGGCGGGGCGGATGGGCCGACGGCAATCGTTGTGGCAGGGCATGGCCGCCCGTCCCTTTGGTGGACGGTTTGGGTACACGCCTGCATCGCCGTTTCGAGATGGGCGCGATTCCGTGCCCGGTGGAACCGCCGGAAAAGGCGATGAAATCGCGGGTTATTGCCCTTGCGGGCCGCCTTTGGAGCGAAGCAACTCCCTTTTTGGGGCGTTCCGGAAGATATAGGCGAAATAGCCAAAAAATTGCAGGAAAATTCTTGCAAAAAAGAGAAGATAAGTCTTGCTATTTGGGGACCTATATGGTATTATAATCTAGCATGACTGCGACAGATATGCGTTGAAGCGGGAGGTTGCGGCTGAAACACGCCGGTTTTTCCGTGGAGTATGTCCGATTTTAAACCGGGCGACAGATATTTTGAGCATGCGAAGGGCTTGGGTTGCAATTGCGCCCTTTTGCGCTCAGACGTTTTTGCCTACACCCGGATACATCTTGCAAAAGATGATCCGGTTTTTCAATGCCGGTTGAAGAAACACCCGGCGCCGTGTTAGGATTTAAAAACGCCGCCCGCCAACTACAATAAGGAGGCGATTCAAGTGGCAGTCAAGGAAAAAATCAGGATCAGAATCAAGGGGTACGACCATCAGCTGGTTGACCAGTCCGCAGAGAAGATTGTGCAGACGGCGAAACGCACGGGCGCAAGAGTTTCCGGGCCGGTGCCGCTGCCGACCGAGAAGCAGATCATCACGATCCTGCGCGCGGTCCATAAGTATAAGGACAGCCGTGAGCAGTTCGAAATGCGCACCCACAAGAGATTGATCGACATTCTCAGACCTTCCAACAAGACCGTTGAGGCTTTGATGGGTCTGGAACTCCCCGCAGGCGTTGAAATCGAAATTAAACTCTGATTTTAACCTACCAGCGGTCGAGGTCAAGTTGGCGCGAGCCAACCAATAACCTGTACAGGAGGTAAAATAATGCAAAAAGGTATTATCGGCAAGAAGATCGGCATGACGCAGATCTTCGACGAACACGGGAAAGTGGTCCCGGTAACCGTCATCGAGGCGGGTCCCTGCGTGATTTCGCAGAAGAAAACCGTTGAAAACGACGGCTACGCAGCAGTCCAGATGGGCTATGGCGACATGAAGGCGCACAAGGTCAACAAGCCGATGCAGGGTCATTTCGCAAAGGGCGATGTCGCTCCGAAGAAGGTCCTGCGCGAGTTCCGTCTGGAAAACACGGATGCCTACAATGTGGGCGACCTCGTCAAAGTCGACGTCTTCGCGGCTGGCGACAAGGTGGACGTGTGCGGCACCAGCAAAGGTAAGGGCTATGCCGGCGGCATTAAGCGCTGGAATTTGCACCGGCTCAAGGAAACCCATGGTTCCGGTCCTGTTGCCCGCCACGCTGGTTCCAACGGCGCATGTTCCGATCCGTCCAGAGTGTTCAAGGGCAAGCATCTGCCCGGCCACCTCGGTGCGGAGAAGGTCACCGTCCAGAACTTGACCGTCGTCAAGGTGGACGTCGAAAACAACCTCATCGCCGTCAAAGGCGCAGTACCGGGTCCGAACGGCGGCACCGTCGTGATCCGTGACAGCGTGAAGGCGTAAGGGAAGGAGGATTTGGTATGCCTACAGTAGCAGTACTCGATATGGCTGGCAAGGAGATCGAAAAGATCGACCTGTCCGAGTCCGTATTTGGAATTGAGCCCAATGTGAGCGTGATGCACGACGTGGTTAAGAATTACCTCGCCAACCAGCGCCACGGCACACAGTCGGCACTGACCCGCGCTGAGGTTTCCGGCGGCGGCAAAAAGCCGTGGAGACAGAAGGGCACCGGCCATGCCAGACAGGGTTCCACCCGCGCGCCCCAGTGGACGCACGGCGGCATCGTGTTTGCGCCGAAGCCGCGCAGCTATCGTTATACTTTAAATAAAAAGGTACGCCGTCTTGCAATGAAGTCCGCGCTCTCCAGCAAGGTTGCCAGCAGCAACATGATCGTGCTGGATAAGATCGCACTGGACGAATACAAGACCAAGACCATTGCTAACATGCTTAAGGCAATCGGCTCCGAAAAGAAGACGCTGATCGTTCTGCCCGAGCTCAACAGCAAGGTGGTTGCTTCCGCAGCAAACATCCCGGGCGTGAAGACCGCAATGGTGAACACCTTGAACGTCTACGACATCCTCAACGCCGACAAGTTCGTCGTTGTAAAGGACGCCGTCTCTCAGATTGAGGAGGTGTATGCATAATGGTAGCACAGGACATCGTCATCCGCCCCATTATCACGGAAAAAAGCATGGCCGGTATCGGCATGAAGAAGTACACCTTTGAAGTCGCAAAGAGCGCGACAAAGGTTGACATCAAAAGAGCGGTAGAAGAGCTCTTTGGCGTAAAGGTCAGCAAGGTCAACACCCTGCATGTGCGCGGACATCTCCGCCGCCAGGGAAGAACCGAGGGCTACACTCCTTCTTGGAAGAAGGCCGTCGTTACCCTGACCGAGGACAGCAAGTCCATCGAATTCTTTGAAGGTATGATGTAAGAAGACCGGATGCGCCCCTAGAGCGCGCCCAATGTCTTCGGCAAGGTATGGGGCGTCGGCAACGTCCCGCAAAGCCATCATGAGGAGTGTGAAACCGAAATGCCTATTACTAACTATAAACCGACAACCAATGCCAGACGGAATATGTCCGTAACGGATTATACGGGCCTTTCCAAGGTTGCACCGGAAAAGAGCCTTTTGGCTTCCAAGAAGAACCATTCCGGCCGCAACAGCTATGGCAGAATCACCGTCCGTCATCGCGGCGGCGGCAATCGCAAAAAGTACCGCATCATCGATTTCAAGCGCCAGAAGGCGGATATGCCGGCAACCGTGCTCACGCTGGAGTACGATCCGAACCGTTCCGCGTTTATCGCGCTTGTTCAGTATGAAGACGGCGAGAAGCGCTATATCATCGCACCGCACGGCCTGAAGGTCGGCGACGTGGTCGTCTCCGGCGCGTCTGCGGACATCAAGCCGGGCAACGCGCTGCCGCTCGCCAATATCCCGACCGGTACCTTTGTCCACAACGTTGAGCTGTACCCCGGCAAGGGCGCACAGCTGGCACGTGCAGCTGGCAACATGGCGCAGCTGATGGCAAAGGAAAACGGCATGGCTCTTCTGAGACTGCCGTCCGGCGAGCTCCGCAATGTCCCCGCAACCTGCATGGCCACCGTTGGCCAGGTCAGCAATATCGACCACGAGAACGTGAAGATCGGTAAAGCGGGCCGTAAGCGTCACATGGGTTGGAGACCGACCGTCCGCGGTTCCGTCATGAACCCGAACGACCACCCGCACGGCGGCGGCGAAGGCAAATCGCCGATTGGACATCCGGGCCCGATGACCCCGTGGGGCAAGCCGGCGCTCGGCTATAAGACGCGCGCCCACCACAACCGTTCCGATAAGTTCATTGTGAAACGCAGAAACGGCAAATAAGGCGTACGGAAAGGAGCTTGTAACGTATGAGCAGAAGCATTAAAAAGGGTCCTTTTGTACAGCCTGTGCTGCTGAAAAGGATTCAGGAAATGAATGCGGCCGGCGAAAAGAAGATCGTGAAGACCTGGAGCAGAGCGTCCGTGATCTTCCCGGATTTCGTAGGCCACACCATCGCGGTCCATGACGGCCGCAAGCATGTTCCGGTGTATGTCACGGAGGACATGGTTGGCCACAAACTCGGCGAGTTTGCCCCGACCAGAACCTTTAAGGGCCATGCCGGTTCCAAAACAACTGGTAAATAAGGGCCGAAAGGAGTATAGACAATGGAAGCAGAAGCAAGGGCTTATCTGAAATACGCCCGTATTTCTCCCCGTAAAGTGTCCATCGTACTGGACCTGATTCGCAACAAGCCGGTGGACGTTGCAATGGCTATCCTCAAGAATACCCCCAAGGCCGCTTGTGAATATCTTCAAAAGCTGTTGAAGTCGGCCATGGCGAATGCTGAGAATAACCATAACATGGATGTATCCAGACTGTACGTAGCAGAGTGCTTCGTATGTCCGGGCCCGATCCTCAAGCGCATCCGTCCCAGAGCGCAGGGCCGCGCGTATAGAATCGAGAAGAGAACTTCGCACGTCACCCTCGTGCTCAAGGAAAAAGAATAAGCAGATGAGGAGGTAAACTATGGGCCAGAAAGTAAATCCACATGGTTTCCGTGTGGGCGTAATTAAAGATTGGGATTCCCGCTGGTTCGCGAAGGACAATGTTTTCGGCGATACGCTCGTTGAAGATTACAACCTGCGCAAGACCTTGAAGAAGCAGCTGGCAGCCGCTGGCGTTCCCAAGATTGAAATCGAGCGCGATGCCTCCAAGGTGCGCGTTCATATCCACTGTGCAAAACCCGGCATGGTCATCGGCAAGGGTGGCGCAGAGATCGAAAAGCTCCGCCTCCAGTGCGAAAAGATGCTCGGCAAGCCGGTTGCCATCAATATTGTTGAAGTGAAGTCCCCGGACCTCAACGCTCAGCTGATCGCAGAGAACATCGCACAGCAGCTGGAAAAGAGAATTTCTTTCCGCCGCGCGATGAAGCAGTGCATCGGCCGCGCGATGAAGCTCGGCGCAAAGGGTATCAAGACCCAGGTCTCCGGACGTCTGGGCGGTGCAGAAATCGCTAGAACGGAGCAGTATCACGACGGAACGATTCCGCTGCAGACCATTCGCGCGGACATCGATTACGGCTTTGCAGAAGCCGCCACCACCTATGGCCGTATCGGCGTTAAGGTGTGGCTCTACAAGGGCGAGGTTCTCAACGATAACCGCAAGCCCCGCAGGGAAGGAGGCAATAAATAATGCTGTTGCCTAAGCGTGTAAAATACCGCAGAGTGCATCGTGGCCGTCTGACCGGCAAGGCATATCGCGGCAATACGGTGACCTACGGCGATTTTGGCCTCCAGGCCATGGAGCCGGCGTGGATCACCTCCAACCAGATCGAAGCAGCTCGTGTTGCTATGACACGTTACTGCAAGAGATTCGGTAAAGTTTGGATCAAAATTTTCCCGGATAAGCCGATCACTGAGAAACCGGCTGAAACCCGAATGGGTTCCGGTAAAGGTTCCCCGGAATACTGGGTGGCCGTTGTTAAGCCAGGCAGAGTGATGTTTGAAATCGGCGGCGTCTCCGAAGAGACCGCCAGAGAAGCATTGCGTCTTGCATCCAACAAGCTGCCGATTAAGTGCAAGTTTGTCAAAAAGGAAGGAACGGGTGGTGAGCAGTAATGAAGGCCTCAGAAGTCAGAGATTTAACAACTGCAGAACTGGAAAGTAAGCTGAAAGACCTCAAGGCCGAGCTTTTCAACCTGCGCTTCCAGCTTGCTATTAATCAGCTCGATAACCCGATGCGCATCTCCGCTGTGAAGAAGGACATCGCGCGCGTGAAGACGGTTCTGCGCGAGAACGAGATCAAGGACAGCGCGAAGGCGTAACGGAAGGGAGGATTAACTGTGAGCGATCGTAATTTGAGAAAAACAGAGGTTGGCAGAGTTGTCAGCAACAAGATGGATAAGACCGTCGTCGTTGCCATTGAGGACAGCGTGAAGCATCCGCTGTATAAGAAAGTTATCAAACGTACCGTTAAGCTGAAGGCACATGATGAGAACAACGAATGCTCCATCGGTGACCGCGTGCGTGTGATGGAGACCCGTCCGCTCAGCAAAGAGAAGAGATGGCGTCTCGTCGAGATTATTGAGAAGGCCAAATAAGTTCGTTTGGCTTAAGCGAAGGAGGAACGCACTGTGATACAACAGCAGACCTACCTGAAAGTGGCCGACAACACCGGCGCGAAGGAGCTTATGTGCATCCGCGTTCTCGGCGGTACCGGCAGAAGGTATGCAAATATTGGCGACGTGGTCGTTGCTTCCGTTAAGAAGGCAGCGCCCGGCGGCCAGGTGAAAAAGGGCGAAGTTGTGAAGGCGGTTGTTGTCCGCACCGCTTCCGGCGTACGCCGCGACGACGGCACCTACATCCGTTTTGACGAGAATGCAGCCGTCATCATCAAAGAAGATAAGAATCCGAGGGGGACGCGTATCTTTGGGCCTGTGGCAAGAGAGCTGCGCGATAAGGATTACATGAAGATCCTGAGCCTTGCCCCCGAAGTGCTGTAATGGGAGGTGCTCACTGATGAATAACAAAGTTCATGTAAAAACGGGTGACACCGTCATCATTATCAGCGGAAGAGACCGCGGCAAGAAGGGCAAGGTTCTCGCCGTGAGCCCGAAGGAAGGCAAAGTGATCATCGAGGGCCGCAACATGGTCAGCAAGCATGTGAAGGCCCGCAAGATGGGCGACCAGGCTGGCATTGTCCAGGCTGAAAGCGCTATCTATGCCTGCAAGGTCCAGATTGTCTGCCCGCGCTGCGGCAAACCGACGCGTGTCGCACATAAGGTTTATGAAGACGGCACCAAGGAACGCATTTGTGCAAAATGCCGTGAGTCGCTGTAAGGGAGGATAAAACATGGCCAGACTTAAGGAAACCTACAAAAAAGATGTCGCTCCGGCGCTGATGAAGAAGTTTTCCTATAAAAGCGTGATGCAGATCCCGAAGCTCGACAAGGTCGTCATCAATGTTGGCGCCGGCGAAGCGAAGGACAACGCGAAGGTGATCGACGCCATTATGACGGACCTCGCAGCCATCACCGGCCAGAAGCCGATGATCTGCAAGGCGAAGAAGTCGGTTGCAAACTTCAAGCTCCGTGAGGGCATGAACATTGGCGTGAAGGTAACGCTCAGAGGAGACCGCATGTATGAGTTTGTGGACCGTCTCTTCAATGTTGCGCTCCCGCGCGTCAGAGACTTCAGAGGCATCAACCCGAACTCTTTTGATGGCCGCGGCAATTACAATTTGGGCATCAAAGAACAGTTGATCTTCCCGGAGATCGACTATGATAAGATCGATAAGGTCCGCGGAATGGACATCTGTTTCGTGACTACCGCAAACACCGACGAGGAATCCAGAGAGCTTTTGTCCCTCATGGGCGCCCCGTTTGCGAAATAAGGAGGGATTATTGTGGCCAAGACTTCTATGAAAATCAAACAGCGTAGACCGGCGAAGTATTCTTCCCGTGCGTATAACAGATGCAAAATCTGTGGCAGGCCGCATGCCTATCTTCGCAAGTTCGGAATTTGCCGCATCTGCTTCCGCGAGCTCGCCTACAAGGGTGAGATTCCGGGCGTGAAAAAGGCCAGCTGGTAAAGCTTAGCAAAGGAGGTAACGGTATGCAAATTACAGATACAATTGCTGATTTGCTCACCCGTATTCGCAATGCGGTTTCCGCAAAGCATGATTCCGTTGACATCCCCGCTTCCAACATGAAGAAGGCCATCGTGCAGATTCTGGTGGACGAGGGCTATGTAAAGAATTATACGGTCGTTGAGGACGGCAAGCAGGGCATCATCAAGGTCAATTTGAAATATGGCGAGGGCAAGACCCCGGTCATCAAGGGTCTGCGCCGGGTATCCAAGCCGGGCCTTCGCATTTATTCCAGCGCTGAGGAGCTGCCGAAGGTCATGAAAGGCCTGGGCGTCGCGATCATCTCCACGTCCAAGGGCGTCATGACGGACCGTCAGGCCCGCAAGGAGAATGTTGGCGGAGAGGTCCTCGCATTTATTTGGTAATTAAGGGGGTGCAGAAATGTCTCGAATTGGAAGAAAACCCATAAATATTCCCGCTGGCGTCAACGTCAAAGTCGACGGCAACGTTATCACGGTCAAGGGCCCGAAGGCAACCCTCACCCAGCAGTTCCACCCGAACATGACGGTGGCTGTGGAGGGCAATGAGATCCTTGTGACCCGTCCGAACGATGAAAAACAGAACCGCTCTCTGCACGGCCTGACCCGTACGCTCATCCACAACATGGTGATCGGCGTAACGGAGGGCTTTAAGAAGGAGCTGGACGTCAACGGCGTCGGCTACCGTGTGCAGAAGCAGGGTAAGAACCTCGTTATGAACCTGGGCTATTCCCATCAGGTGATTGTTCCGGAGGTTGACGGTATCACGATTGAGTGCCCGTCCGCGAACAAGATCGTGATCCTGGGCCCGGACAAACAGAAGGTCGGCCAGTTTGCGGCGGAAGTCCGCGAGAAGCGTCCGCCGGAGCCGTACAAGGGCAAGGGTATCCGCTATACTGGCGAATTTGTCCGTCATAAGGAAGGCAAGGCCGGTAAGGGCGCCAAGAAGTAAGGAGTGAATGACAAATGGTGAATAAGGCTGATACAAACAAAGCCAGATTGAACCGCCACAAGAGAGTGCGCGGCAAGATTTCCGGCACCGCAGAGTGCCCGCGCCTGAATGTATTTCGCTCTACCAAAAACATCTACGCCCAGATCATCGACGATGTAAAAGGAGTTACCCTCGTGGCAGCTTCTTCCCTGGACAAGGAGTTCAATGGTAACGGCGGAAACAAGGAAGCCGCACGCAAAGTTGGCGAGATGATCGCTAAACGCGCCGCTGAAAAGGGCATTTCCCAGGTCGTATTTGACCGCGGCGGTTATATTTTCCACGGCCGCGTCAAAGAGCTGGCCGAAGGCGCCCGCGAGGGCGGCCTCAAGTTCTAAGAAGGAGGGATACTTTTGGCTAGATTTGACGCACCCAGACAGCAGTCTCAGGATGAGATGCAGGAGCATGTAGTCGCAATCAACCGTGTAAGTAAGACCGTCAAGGGCGGCCGTATCTTCAAGTTTGCCGCGCTCGTCGTGGTGGGCGACGGAAAAGGCACCGTTGGTTTCGGCATTGGTAAAGCAGGCGAAGTTCCCGAGGCGATCCGCAAGGGCATTGAGGACGCCAAGAAGAACCTGATCAAGGTCGCTATGCGCGGCGGTACGATCCCGCATGAGATCATCGGCGAGTACGGCGCAGGCCGCGTCCTGATGAAGCCTGCGGCACCCGGTACCGGCGTCATCGCCGGCGGCCCGGTTCGTGCGGTGGTCGAGGCTGTGGGTATCAAGGATATCCGTACCAAGGCGCTGCGTTCCAACAATCCGTGCAATGTTGTCCGCGCGACGTTGGCCGGCATGGCCCAGCTGCGCACGGCGGAGGAAGTTGCCGCAATCCGCGGCAAGTCCGTGCAGGATATTCTTTAAGGAGGGGGAAGCAAGATGGCACAGATCAAAGTAAAGCTGGTAAGAAGCCTTATCGGCAGCAAAAAAGACCAGATTGCAACCGCCCAGGCGCTTGGTCTTCGCAAAATTGGTGACGAGTCCGTTCAGCCGGACAACGACCAGACCAAAGGTAAGGTGGCCAAGATCGTCCACCTCGTCGAGGTAGTCGAAGCGTAAGCTAAGCAAGCAAGGAGGTGCGAGTAAAATGAATTTGCATGATCTAACTGCGACGCCGGGTTCCACAAAGGAATCCAAGCGGATCGGCAGAGGCCACGGCTCTGGACAGGGCAAGACCGCGGGCAAAGGTCACAAGGGTCAAAAGGCCAGAGCAGGCCACGGCATGCGTCCGGGCTTTGAAGGCGGCCAGATGCCTCTGCAGAGACGTGTTCCGAAGAGAGGATTCAACAATATTTTTGCCAAAACCATCGTGGCGATCAATGTAAGCGCGCTGGAGAAGTTTGAGACAGGCGCGGTTGTTGACGCGCAGGCGCTCAAGGATGCGGGGATCGTCAAGAAAACCTGCGACGGCGTTAAGATTCTCGGCAACGGCGCACTCACAAAGAAGTTAACCGTCAAGGTCACTGCCTATTCCGAAGCTGCAAAGCAGAAGATTGAGGCCGCCGGTGGGAAGGCAGAGGTGATCTGAGTTGTTTAAGACAATTAAGAATGCCTGGAGTATCCCGGATCTGCGCAAAAAGATCCTCTTTACTCTGTTGATTATCGTGGTGTTCCGTTTCGGTGCCACGATCCCGGTCCCGTTCCTGGATGTCGATGCCTTGCAGGGCTTGATGGGCACGGTCAACGAGACGGGGAATGCACTCAGCTACCTGGATATGTTGTCCGGCGGCGCCTTCGCAAATGCGACCATGTTTGCAATGGGCATTAGCCCGTACATCAACAGTTCCATCATTATGCAGTTGTTGACAGTTGCCATTCCTCCCCTGGAGCGTATGGCGAAGGAAGGCGAGGAAGGGCGCAAGAGAATTGCGACCATTACACGTTACGTCACAGTTGCTTTGGGCTTGATCCAAGGTACCGCGTATTACTTCTATCTGCGCAACAGCACCTATCAGGGCGCTCCGATTGCCCTGTATACCTCGGGCTGGGAGCAGGTATTCGCAGCGATTGTCATTATCCTGGCGTTTACCGCTGGTACGGCAATCATGATGTGGATGGGCGAGCAGATCAACCAGAAGGGCATTGGAAACGGTATTTCCATCCTCCTGTTTGCTGGTATCGTGGCAAGAATGCCGCACACCATCCGTTTGCTTACCCAGTATATCTCGGCTGCAATTGCAGACCCGTCCAACTATGGACAGTATTATGCATTTGTCCCGCTCTTTGTGATCCTGTTCCTGGCTGTGATCTGGGTAATCGCTTTCATGAACGATTCCGAGCGCCGCATCCCGGTTCAGTATGCAAAGCGTGTGGTTGGCCGGAAGATGTACGGCGGCCAGAGCACGCATATCCCGATCAAGGTTGCGATGTCCGGCGTTATGCCGATCATCTTCGCAAGCTCGATCCTCTCCATTCCGAGCACAATCCAGCTCTTCATGGGCACCAATGTGTCGGGCTTCTGGCAGTCCTTCTTTGAGGCATTTTCTTCCACGGGCTGGCTCTACTCGGTATTGTATTTCATTCTGATTATCCTGTTTGCTTACTTCTATGTAACCATCCAGTATAATCCGATTGAGATGGCCAATAATCTTCGTCAGAATAATGGCACCATCCCGGGCATCCGCCCCGGCAAGCCGACTTCTGATTTTATTTCGAAGATTCTTTCCAAGATTACGTTGATTGGCGCGTTGTTCCTCGCGGTGATTGCGTTGCTGCCGATTCTCTTCGGTGCTGTTACTGGTATGCACAACCTCTCCTTGGGTGGTACTTCTATCATCATCTTGGTTGGCGTTGCGCTGGATACCATGAAACAGATGGAATCCCAGATGATGATGCGCCATTACAAAGGTTTCCTTGACTGATAAGGAGGAAATGGTATGAATCTGATTCTTCTTGGCGCACCGGGCGCCGGTAAAGGAACCCAGGCAGAGGTCATCTGCCAGCATTTATCCATCCCCGCGATTTCCACGGGGAATATGATCCGCGAAGCGCTGAAGAGCGGCACGGAGATGGGCTTGAAGGCAAAGTCCTTCATGGACGCAGGCAAGCTTGTACCCGATGAGGTCGTGATCGGCATCGTCAAGGAGCGTTTGGCGCAGGACGATTGCAAGAACGGTTTCGTGCTGGACGGTTTCCCGCGCACCATCCCCCAGGCCGAGGCTCTGGACAAGATGGGCATTGTCATCGACAAGGTGATCGACATCGAAGTGGCCGATGACAAGATTGTGGAGCGTATGTCCGGACGCCGTGTCTGCGAAACTTGCGGCGCCACCTACCACCTGCTTTACAATAAGCCGGAAGTAGAGGGCAAATGCGGCAAGTGCGGAGGCGCCCTCGTTCAGCGCAAGGATGACCATCCGGATACAGTGAAAGAACGCCTGCATGTCTACCACGAGCAGACCGAGCCTCTCAAGGATTACTATGAGAAGCAGGGCAAGCTCCGCATTGTAGAAGGTCAGGAAGAAGTGGCCGACACCACCAAACTGACGTTGGCAGCATTAGAGGCGTAACCATGATTGTGCTTAAAACCAGCCGCGAGCTCGCAATTATGCGGGAAGCGTGCCGGATCTCTGCGAAAGCACTGAAGCTGGCTGGCGAAGCGGTCGAACCCGGGGTTTCCACCTGGGAGATCGACCGCGTTGTCCGCCGCGCGATCGAGGAAGAGGGCGGAAAGCCCAACTTCCTTGGTTACGGCGGTTTTCCGGGCAGCGCATGTGTCTCTGTAAACGATGTGGTGATCCACGGCATACCCCATAAGGAGATTATCCTCAAGGAGGGCGACATTGTCAGCATTGACACTGGCGCCTTTTACGAGGGATTTAATGGCGACAATGCATATACCTTCCCGTGTGGGGATGTAAGCGAGGAAGCCAAGCGCCTTATGGATGTCACACGCGAAAGCCTCTTTGAGGGCATCAAGGCCGCCCAGGCCGGGGCCCGCATTGGGGATATTGGCAGCGCGGTCCAGCGGTATGTCGAGGCGCGCGGCTACTCGGTGGTACGGGATTTTGTCGGCCACGGAGTAGGTGCGAAGCTGCATGAAGACCCAAGTGTTCCCAATTACGGCACGCCGGGCAGAGGCGTGCGCCTGTTACCAGGCATGACCATCGCAATTGAACCAATGATCAACGCCGGTGTGAAGGAAGTCAAAACGCTGAAGGACGGTTGGACGACCGTCACGGCGGATGGAAAGCTTTCTGCGCACTTTGAGCATACCATCGCGATCACCCCGGACGGACCGGTGATTATGACTCTGCCGGAATAAAAGGGGGAGACCATGGATTTTGTCAGAGGACTCGTCGTCCGCGCCCTTGCCGGGCGGGACAAAGGCGGCTTCTTCGCGGTGCTGGAGGCCGACGGCGACATGGCCGTGATTTGTAACGGCAGGCGGCGCAGCCTTTCACATCCAAAGAGAAAGAAGCAAAAACATCTTCTAGCGACCAAGACGGTCTTGGAAGAGGGTTCATTGCAAACCAACCGTGAAATTCGCCACGCTCTTCGTCCGTTTGAAGAGAAGAGCTGTTTTCCACAAGAGGAGGCTACTGTATGTCAAAACAGGACGTAATTGAAACCGAGGGCATTGTGACGGAAGCACTCCCAAACGCAATGTTTATGGTAGAGCTTCAAAACCACCACCAGGTGCTGGCCCACATTTCCGGAAAGCTCCGGATGAACTTCATCCGCATCCTTCCGGGCGATAAGGTCACGATCGAACTTTCTCCGTACGATCTGACCCGCGGCCGCATCACGTGGCGTTCGAAATAAAGGGATTTCGCAGGGCCAAGACAGCTTGCGGAATTTCAACACGAGACTTCACTAAGGGAGGGCGCACAAATGAAAGTCAGACCTTCTGTCAAAAAGATTTGCGAGAAGTGCAAAATCATTAAGCGCAAGGGAAAAGTCATGGTCATCTGTGACAACCCGAAGCATAAACAGCGCCAGGGTTGAAAGCTGCGCTTTCAGACACGGCCCGCCTGATGGCGGGGACCGCGAGGCTGGGAAAGAATCCCAAGCCCGTGTTCCGCTTAGGGGAAACGATCCCCATCAATTTGAAAGACTAATTGGAGGTGCAACAGTATGGCGCGTATAGCAGGTATTGATCTGCCCAGAGACAAGCGCATCGAAATTGCTCTTACCTATATTTATGGCATTGGCCGCAAGACCGCCACGGATATTTGCAAGGCAACGGGTGTGAACCCCGACATCCGCGTAAGAGATCTGACGGAAGACGACGCATCGAAGCTGAGAGAATATATCGACCACAACTGCCGCGTGGAAGGCGACCTTCGCCGCGACGTTGCGTTCGACATCAAGAGACTGATTGAAATTGGTTGCTATCGCGGTCTCCGTCACCGCAAGGGTCTGCCCGTAAGAGGCCAGCGTTCGAAGACCAACGCACGTACGCGGAAGGGTCCGAGAAAGACCATGGCCAACAAGAAGAAATAAGCAGGGAGGGATTTAAAAGATGGCAGCACAGAAGGGCGCTAAGAGAGGTACTACTGTTCGCAGACGCCGTGAACGCAAAAATATTGACCGTGGAGCTGCTCATATCCAGTCCACCTTTAATAACACGATTGTGACCATCACCGACACCCAGGGCAACGCGATTTCCTGGGCGAGCTCCGGTGAGCTGGGCTTCAGAGGTTCCAGAAAGTCCACCCCCTTTGCCGCACAGACCGCAGCGGAAACCGCAGCAAAAGCAGCGATGGAGCACGGCATGAAGACGGTTGAGGTTTATGTGAAGGGACCGGGCGCAGGCCGTGAGGCTGCAATCCGTGCGCTGCAGGGCGCGGGTCTCGAAGTCAGCATGATCAAAGATGTCACCCCGATTCCGCACAATGGATGCCGTCCTCCGAAGAGAAGACGTGTATAGTTTTGTAAAAGGAGGAAACGAGCTATGGCGAAAAATATGCAGCCGATCCTGAAAAGATGCAAGGCACTGGGAATCAGCCCCACCGTTATGGGCATCAACAAGGAGACCAGACGCAACCCGAAGCCGGGTAGAAGAAAGCAGAGCGAGTATGCCGTCCAGCTGAATGAGAAGCAGAAGGCAAAGTTCATCTATGGCGTGCTCGAGAAGCAGTTTAGACATTACTATGAGCTGGCGAGCAAAACCCAGGGTGTTACGGGTGAAAATTTGCTCCAGCTTTTGGAAAGAAGACTTGACAACGTTGTTTACCGCCTCGGTTTTGCCAACACGAGAAGAGAGGCAAGACAGATGGTCAACCATGGCCATATTACGGTAAATGGCAAGCGCGTGGATATTCCGTCCTATCAGGTTAGCCCGGGCGAGGTGATCTCCATCCGCGAGAAGAGCCGTGGTTCTGAGCATGTGAAGCAGATTCTGGAGAAGAATGCGGCTACCATGATTCCGAAGTGGCTGGAGCTGAACAGAGAGACTCTGCAGGGCAAGGTTGTTGCACTGTCTGAGAGAAGCGACATTGATTTCGACATCAATGAGACTTTGATCGTTGAGTTGTACTCCAAGTAATGCAGTTGCCTAACCGCATAAAAACCAGGATGGCAGGCAGAATCATCCGCTTTATGTCAAGGAGGGTCGCTAATGATCGAGATTGAGAAGCCAAAAATTGAAACAGAAATCCTGAGCAATGACGGAACCTACGGTAAATTTGTAGTGGAACCGCTGGAACGCGGCTTTGGTACCACGCTGGGCAACAGCCTGCGCCGGGTACTGCTTTCCTCCCTGCCGGGCGTTGCGGTCACGTCGATTAAGATCGACAGCGTGCTGCACGAGTTTTCTACCGTCCCGGGCGTCAAGGAGGATGTCACCGAGATTGTTCTGAACATCAAAGGTTTGACCGCGAAACTCCATTGCGACGGCCCCAAAACAGTGGAAATCTGTGCGGAGGGCCCGTGTGAGGTGACGGCCGACTCTATCAAGTGCGACAGCGAGGTTGAGATCCTGAACCCGGAGATGCACATTGCAACGCTGGGCGAAGGCGCGAAGCTGTATATGGAACTGACCCTGGACAAAGGCCGCGGGTATGTCCCCGCAGAACGGAATAAGCAGAACATGCCTGCGGGTGTGATCGGCGAGCTTCCGGTTGATTCTATCTACACTCCTGTTTATAAAGTGAATTATAATGTGGAACCCACCCGTGTGGGCCAGCGCATTGATTACGATAAGCTCACCTTGGAGGTTTGGACCAATGGGGTGATCGGGGCGCAAGAGGCGGTTTCTTTGGCCGCGAAAGTCCTGACTGAGCATTTGAATCTCTTCGTCAACCTGTCTGATAAGGGCAGCAGCACGGAGATTATGGTCGAAAAGGACGACAAGGGCAAGGAGAAAGTGCTGGAAATGACGATTGAAGAGCTGGATCTCTCCGTCCGTTCCTTCAATTGCCTCAAACGCGCCGGAATCAATACGGTGGAAGACCTCATCAACAAGTCCGAAGAGGACATGATGAAGGTCCGGAACTTGGGACGCAAGTCCCTGGAGGAGGTCGTTTGGAAGCTGGCCTCCCTCGGCTTTAATCTGCGCAAGGACGACGAATAAGGCCTTGCAAACCAAAGGTAAAGGAGTGATATTCGATGCCCGGAACCAGAAAGCTCGGAAGAGCGACCAGCCACAGAACGGCAATGCTGCGTGCAATGGTCACATTCCTTCTTGAGAACGGCAAGATCGAAACCACAGTCACACGTGCTAAGGAGGTCCGCTCCCTGGCCGAAAAGATGATTACGATCGCAAAGACGAACGATCTGCACAGCAAGCGCCTTGTGATGGGATTTGTCACAAAGGAAGCTGTTACAAATAAGCTTTTCACGGAGATTGCGCCGAAGTATGCTGACCGCAACGGCGGTTATACGCGCATCACGAAGCTCGGGCCGCGCCGCGGCGACGCAGCGGAGATGGCGATCATCGAGCTGATCTAATCGATCCATAATCATAAGAGAATGGGGCTCTGCACTTGGTGCAGGGCCCTTTTTCTATGCGAAGAAACTCCCTTTTGGTTTCGAAATCGGGGAAGAAATTTCTGGCATTCTTTATCCAAATATTGTCATCTGAAATTACACAAGTGTAACCGCCTGTATGCTTGCCAATCATGTGCGGGTGGAGTATAATAGTACTTACCAAAACCGCCAAATTTGGGTAAAAGTACCGTCATGTTTCGGAGTTAATTTGAATGAACATAAAAAGGAGAGGAACGTATGAGAAAAGCCAAAAAGCTATTGTCGCTGGCTTTAGCGGCAATGATGTTTGTTTCTGCGTTCAGCAGTACAGCGTTTGCATCCGATATGGACGATGCATATGAGGTTGACCGCGTGGATGGGAAATATGCGGTCGTGCGTGTGGAGGATGATGGAGAATACTACGATTCCAAATCTTCCATCACCATCCCCAGTAAGATCAACAGCCGCACGATTACCCGCATCGGCGACGGAGATTCCTCCATCTTTGCGAGTGGTGGTTCTGAGAAAAATATCTACCTTCCGAATACGGTTGACATCATTTCAGATGGCGCTTTTGAGGATTCCACTGTGAAGCGCGTATCAATGGAAGAAGGGCCGGTAGAGATCGGTGAACGTGCTTTTGCAAGTTGCGAAAATTTAACATCGGTCACATTTGCAGATAGCATCACAAAGATGGGGATTGAGGCGTTCAGCGGTTGTACATCCCTGAGAAGCGCGGTATTGCCCGCAAGCTTAACAAAAATCCCGGACAATGCATTCCAGGATTGCATGGACTTACGCTCGGTTACCATCGGAAGCCATGTCACCAGCATCGGCGATAGCGCTTTTTCCGGTTGCGATAGCTTGGAAGAAATAACCATCCCGCCGAACGTAACCCGGATTGGCTATGATGCCTTTGACGATTTTATTTTGATTAAGGGTTATAATGGAACGGCTGCACAGAAATATGCGGAGGAAAACGACATTGATTTTGAGAATTTGGGTTCCTCTTATAGTGCGGCAGTACGTTTGAGCACCTCTTCCTTGACTGTTCCGGTCAATGGGAGCAATACCTTTACGGTTACCAACCCAACCAATGGAAGCTTTAGCGTTACTTCGAATTCCAGCGCGGTCAGCGTGACACAGAGCGGCTCTACAGTAACCGTGCGCGGTGTGTCTTCGGGAACGGCTACCCTGACCGTTTCTGCGACTGGCTATGCATCTGCCAGCCTAACAGTCACGGTGTCCACAAATGCAATTGCTAACTCAGGTTCTGCTCTTTCTTTGGACACCAGTTCCTATTCCTTTAATGTAGGAAATGTCTATTATCCGCTGGCAAGAACCAATTCCGCGACGGCGCCGACCTGCACCAGCAGCAATCCAAACGTCGTGACGGTCAAGTATCAGGCAGACCGCTCCAATCGTGCAGATCTGCGCGGCAGCTACACACATGCGTATCTGTATCAGATTCAGGGAAAGTCTGCTGGTACAGCCACCATCACCATTACGAGCGGCAGTTACAGCGCGTCTTTCCCGGTGACGGTAGGGACCTCCCCGAATGGTTCTGCTTTCTGCAATCCGAGCGTCAATTTCGGTGTATATAAGGGAAGAAGCTACGATGTCCAGATGACAGTGACGGGTTCCAATAATATGCCGAGTTTTACGGTAGGAAATGGCAATGTGTTCAAAACACAATACGTAGGGAAGAGCGGCAATGTCTATACGTTCCGTGTATGGGCTATTGGCAATCCTGGTGAAAAGACGGGGCTGTATACACAGATGCCGGGCGATTCCAAGGTTGTCTTACATTGCGAGGGGCAAATTGCATACGGTTGATCGGAAATAGGAAAAGTTTAAAGGAAGGGCTTCCGCAGTTGCGGAAGCCCTTTTATAATCGTACTATTTTAATAGATTTATACAATGAGTAAAATATTAGATGGATACGGAGTTGAGCCTTGACGGGCAACGCTGAGTCATAAGATATACGAATTGTATAATTTATATATTTTAATACAAATCTAAAATAAAAATATTCATAAAAAGAATTTTATGAAGCTAAAACGTGCATAATTGTGTATTCTTTTGACATTTCCAGTGCGTTGAGTTGTAACTCGAAACTATTTGGGCTATAATGAGTGTAACAAAATAGAATGGGCTTCCAGAAACTAGGCTCAACCTATGCTTCCATTGGATAATAAAAAATGGATGGAAATGCTTCAAAACATATGGGCCGTTTTCAAAGGAATCGTTCCTTCATAGGAGACAGATTCCAGCTTGTGGAATGCCCACAAAGATGGGGTGAATTCGCATGATTTTGAAAAATGCAAAGATTATGGACGACACATTTACATTGGTGGATGCTTGCCTGTCAACCGAAGGGGAGCGGATTGCCGACATTGCCCCGGATCTCCATGGGGAGGAAGAAATCGACCTCGCGGGCTGTGTGGTAGTCCCTGGGTTTGTCGATATTCATATCCACGCCTGCGTGGGAGCGGATACCTGTGATGCCTCCACTGCGGGCTTGGCGAAAATGGCAGCGCACTTGGTGACAAAAGGGGTAACCAGTTTTTGCCCGACGACCATGACTGTCTCCCATGAAGAGATTGAGGACGCCTTGGCGACCGTCAAAGCCTGCATGGACGACCGCCCGTTTGGCGCGGCAATTATGGGTGTCAATATGGAAGGTCCGTATATCTCGATCAATAAGAAGGGTGCGCAGAAGGGCGAGTACGTCAAAAATCCCGATTGGGAAGAATTTAAAGGGTTCTATGACGGCTGCGGCGGCATCATCAAGCTGGTGGATATTGCGCCGGAATGCGAGGGGGCCGATGAATTTATTAAAAAGGCTAGTAAGCTTTGCACCGTCTCGATTGCCCATACGGACGCGGATTATGACCAGGCAAAACATGCTTTCAATATCGGCATTACCCACGCGACACACTTGTACAATGCGATGAGCGGGATGACGCACCGCTCTCCTGGCGTGGTTGGCGCAGTGTTTGACGACGAGCGCGTGCGTGCGGAGATCATCTGCGACGGCTTCCATATCAATCCGGCGGTGCTGCGGGTCACTTTCCGTCAGCTCGGCGAGGACCGGAGCGTGATTGTCAGCGACTCCATGCGCGCCGCCGGCGAACCGGACGGCATTTCCGAACTCGGCGGACAGACGGTCTACGTGAAGGACGGGCAGGCCCGCTTGAAAGATGGAACAATCGCTGGTTCCACAACCAACATGCACCAGGAGGTTTGCAATCTGGTGCGGTTTGGCGTGCCGTTCAAGCAGGTGATTAAGAGCGCAACGATCAATCCGGCGCGCGAAATCCATGAAGACGCCGACATCGGCAGCATCAAGGTGGGGAAATTTGCCGACCTCGTGGTGCTGGACAATGATTTGAACATCAAAATGGTGATTGCCCGTGGGAAGATTGCAGTGGACAACCGGTAAATGGGAATTTTTCCGTATGTGAGGAAGATTGGCCCAGGGACGGTTATCGAGAATTTTTCTTGCGCTTTACGTATGGAAATGGATGCATAATTTTAAAGGGTGGGACGGAATCCGTCCCACCCTTTTGCCGCTAATAGTATTACGAAAGAGAACCGAACGATCGTTAAAGAATAGAATCTTCCTTTTCCGCTTCCTCCGGTAGATATTCCGCAATTTCATAGAGCTTGCAATCCAATATCCGGCACAATTTATCCAGCGTATCCGTCGTGACAGTTTGATTGGCCCGCAGCCGGCGGATGGTCCGGCTGTCGATGTCGAAACGGTCCCGCAATGCATAGGTGGACACATGTTTTGCCTTCATGGTCTCCCAAAGCTTGTCAAAAACAATCATCTGCTTCCCTCATATCCAATCGCAGTTTCATATACATGGAATTTAGTAAAACAGCCTGCTGTAAGTTTTTACAGCAGGCTGTCGTTATCCAATCACGTTTTTAAAATTTAGATGACACGGACTCTGATGATATCCTCGGATTCTTCCATCTTCTTGGCCGAATCACTGCTGAAATCTCCCGTTACATCCAAAATGGTGTAAGCATAATCCTTGCGGGATTTGCTCTGCATGTTCTCAATGTTGATGCCTGCATCCGCGAGCTTACCGGCCAACAGGCTGATCGTATTGGGGACATTGCGGTGGATGATGCAAACGCGGGTGAACGCCGGATCGCGCGGCATGGAGACGTTCGGCAAGTTTACCGAGTGCAGGATATTGCCGTTTTCTAGATAATCCTTGAGCTCGTCTGCGGCCATCCGTGCGCAGTTGTCCTCGCTCTCCGGGGTGGAAGCACCCAGATGCGGAACGGCAATTACGCCCTCCGCGCCGAGCATTTCGTCGGTCGGGAAGTCGGTCACATAGGAGGCGACTTTCCCATCTGCCAGCGCCTTGAGAATATCTGCGGAATTGACCAGATCACCGCGCGCGAAATTCAGGATGCGCACGTGATCCTGCATCTTTGCAATGCTCTCTGCATTGATCATTTCCTTTGTATCCGGGGTAAGCGGCACATGCAGGGTGATATAATCGCAGTTCGCATAGATTTCATCCAGTGTCTGGGCGTGCTTGGTCGAGCGGGAGAGGCCCCACGCCGCGTCAACGCTCAGATACGGGTCGTATCCATAGACTTCCATGCCCAGGCTCTTGGCGGCATTGGCCACCAGAATGCCGATGGCGCCCAAGCCGATGACGCCAAGGCGTTTGCCGCTGATTTCCGGGCCAACAAACTGGCTCTTGCCCTTTTCGACCAGCTTTCCGACTTCTGCACCCTTGCCCTTCAAGCCCTTTGCCCATTCGATGCCGGGGACGATCTTGCGGGAGGCGAGCAGCAGGCCTGCGATGACAAGCTCCTTCACCGCATTGGCGTTGGCGCCCGGCGTGTTGAAGACACAAATACCCGCTTCGCTGCATTTATCCAACGGGATATTGTTGACGCCTGCACCTGCACGGGCGATGGCCAACAGGCTGCTGGGCAGCTCCATTTCATGCATGGAAGCAGAACGGACCAAGATTGCCTCCGGGTTTTCTACGTCTTCGCCGCAGGTGTAGTTCGCCCCAAAGCGCGCCAGACCAACGGGGGAGATCTTATTCAAGCATTTTACATTGTACATGTCAATCACCTGTATCTTTCAAAAGTAAAATATCTTCTTAAAAGCCATACTATGTTGGGAGGGAACCTTATGCGTTCTCCTCTTCGAACTTCTTCATGAATTCGACAAGCTTTTCTACGCCCTCGATTGGCATTGCGTTGTAGATCGAAGCGCGCATTCCGCCCACCGAACGATGGCCCTTCAGGTTCACAAAGCCCGCAGCTTCCGCTTCCTTAACAAACTTTGCGTTCAGTTCGTCGCTGCCTGTGACAAACGGGACGTTCATCAGGGAGCGGTCCTTCGGGACAACCGTGCCACGGAACATCTTCGAGTTGTCGAGATAGCCGTACAGGATGCCGGCTTTCTTTTCGTTCAGCTTCTTCATTTCCTCCAGGCCGCCGATGGTGTTTTTGATCCAATCGAGCACCAACATGCTGATGTAGATCGAATAGCACGGCGGTGTATTGAACATGGAGCCGTTGTCCGCATGCGTTTGATAGTTGAACATGGTGGGCGTGATGTCCATCGCATGGCCAATCAGATCTTCACGGATGATGACGACCGTCAGGCCGGCCGGTCCCATATTCTTCTGTGCGCCCGCATACAACACGCCGAACTTGCTCACGTCGATGGGTTCGCTCAGGATGCAGGAGGAAATGTCCGCCACCAGCGGCACATCGCCGGTTTCCGGCAGCTTGGTGAATCTGGTGCCGTAGATGGTGTTGTTCATGCAGATGTGGAAATAATCCGCATCCTTTGTGAAAGTGGCGGGGTCGAGCTCCGGAATGTAGCAGAAGGTCTGATCCTTGGAAGAGGCCACAACATTGGCTTCGCCATAACGCGCGGCTTCTTTATAGGCCTTGGTAGCCCACTGGCCGGTGAGGACAAAGTCCGCTTTGCCGCTCTTGGTCATCAGGTTCATCGGGACCATTGCAAACTGGGAGGAAGCTCCACCCTGCAAAAACAAAACTTTATAGTTGTCCGGAATATTCATGACTTCGCGGAGCAGACTTTCGGCAGAACCGATAATACCCTCGTAGACCTTAGAACGATGGGACATTTCCATAACGGATTGGCCGCTGCCCTGGTAGTCCAGCATTTCGTCCGCAGCACGGCGGAGAACAGCTTCGGGCAGCATCGAGGGGCCCGCGGAAAAGTTATAAACGCGTTTCATAGTGGTGCAACCTCCTAGTAAATTACTGCTTCAAATGAGCAGACTATAATACTATTAATTATACCGATTTAGTGCGATGAAATCAATGGAGCGAAATTCATAAATTTATTGACGAAACAAAGAAAATTTCGTCTGATTTTGGGAAGTGATAAAACGGGAAATGTGGTAACCTTTTGACAAAAAATCAAAAAAGCGAGAAAAATTGATCGAATCATATAAAAATTAAATAACATGATAAAAACAATCATATATATCGTTGCATTTTCCATCATTTTCATGTACAATAAATATAATTTTTAAATTCATGAGGCGTCTATCCAAAGGCGATACGGTCAATAAAAAGAACGGGAGGTGATAGGAACCAATGGCACAGCAGACAATCGACGCCGTCCGCGAGGCGGAACGGAAAGCGGATCAGGCCGAACGCGACGCTGCCCAGCAGGCAGAGGAAATCCTCTGGAAAGCCCATGCGGACGCCGAACGGACAACGGCGCAAATTACGTCCGAGGCGGACAAGTTGGCACAGGATTCCTTGGAAGCGGCCCGCGCGCAAGGAGAACGCTATGCGGCAAAGGCCGCCCAGGAAGCGGAACAGGAGATTGCAGCACTGCGTGCGCTTGCACAGAAAAGGGAAAAAGAAGCAATTGCCTGCGTGATTGCGGAGCTTGTCGGTTAACGGGGGAGCCCCAAACCGGCATAGAAAGGAGGAATGGAATTTATGGCGGTATTGCAGATGCAGCGCATCAGCATATACGCTCTCAGAAAAGACCGAAAACCCATCTTGGAATGGATTCAACGGCGCGGTGCGGTGGAAATCAACGACGCATTGGAAGAGGACAATGTATTCCAACGGATGGATGTGTCCACCCAAAAGGCACAGATTGAAAAAAATATCGCGGCATCCAAACAGGCGTTGGAGATTCTCAACCGGTACGCGCCGGAGAAAAAGTCCTTGTTTGCCGTCTTGGAGGGGCGGACCGAAATCCCTGTAGAACAGGCCAACGCCTTTGGCGGCAAAAGCGACGATGTGCTCCGTGTGGCACACCGGCTGAATGAACGTTCGAAGGACATCGCAGATTGTCGGGGGTTGATTCAAAAGCTCCAGACGCAGATGGAGGCGCTGAAGCCCTGGATGAATCTGGATATTTCCATGCGTACAAAGGGGACAAAGAGCACCACGGCGTTTGTCGGATCGTTCCCAGCGGGCTATACGGCCGGAGATTTGGAGGAGCAGATTGCGCTTCTTGCTCCAAAGGTCCCTGTTTATGCGGAGGTCATCAGCACTTCCCAGGAACAAACCTGCACATTTCTATTGTGCGGCCGCGCCGATGCTCAGGTGCTGGAAGAAGCCCTTCGCACTTTGGGGTTTGCACGGCCCTCCTCCCCAACCAAAACACCGCCGGCAGAGCGCATGCGGGTTTTGCAGGAGCGGATGGAGGAGCAGGAGCAGATCATCCAAGAGGCGGAACAGGAGATCACAGGCTACGCGTCACAGCGGGACGACCTCAAATTCCTGGTGGACTACCTGACGATGCGCAGTGAGAAGTACGATGTGATCGGGCGGCTGATGCAATCGCGGCGCACCTTTGTCTTGACCGGCTACATTCCCCAGCAGGACGCCGGAAAACTCACACAGGAGCTGGAAGGGCGGTTTGGCGCGGTGGTAGAGTTGGAAGCGCCTGCCCAAGAGGACGATGTGCCGGTGCTTCTTAAGAACAACAAATTTTCCGAGCCGGTGGAGGGCGTTTTGGAGTCGTTCAGCCTTCCGGGGAAAACCGAGGTGGACCCCACCTCCATTATGGCGATCTTCTACTATATTCTATTCGGCATGATGCTTTCCGACGCCGCATATGGGCTGATTATGGTGATCGGCTGCGGCTTGGCACTGCTCAAGTTTAAAAACATGGAACCCAGCATGAGCAAATCGCTGCGGATGTTCTTTTTCTGCGGCATTTCGACTACGTTCTGGGGATTCCTGTTCGGCAGTTTCTTTGGGGACGCCGTAGCGGTGGTTTCCCGCACCTTTTTCGAGCACGAGGTCGTGCTTGGGCCGCTTTGGTTTGAGCCGATCAAAGAACCCATGCGGATGTTGATCTTTGCCCTTTTGGTGGGCGTCATCCACCTGTTCGCAGGGTTGGCCATGAAGTTTTACCAGCTTTGGCGGCTGAAATGCTATAAGGATATCCTGTATGACGTTATCTTCTGGTATATGCTGGTGGGGGGCGCAATTGTGTTTATGCTTTCCAGCCAGACTTTTGTGGATATTGCGCAGCTCAGCTTTATCCTTCCCGCACAGGCGGGCACTGCCGCGGCGGTTGTCGCGGGGATTGGCGCCATCGGCATTGTCCTGACGTCGGGGCGCGAGTCGCGCAATCCGGCCAAGCGCCTACTCAAGGGGCTCTACGGCCTTTACAACGTCACGGGGTATTTGAGCGACATCCTGTCGTATTCCCGCCTGTTGGCCCTGGGGCTCGCAACGGGCGTGATCGCGACGGTGATCAACCAGATGGGCAGCATGGGAGGCGGCGGAATCGGCGGCGCGATCATGTTTATTCTGGTGTTCATTGTCGGACATACCATCAATTTGGGAATCAATTTGCTAGGGGCTTATGTGCATACGAACCGCCTCCAATTTGTGGAATTTTTCGGAAAGTTTTATGAGGGCGGCGGCCGCAAATTTGCGCCGTTTGGCATTCACACAAAATATTACAAAATTAGGGAGGAAAAATAATCATGGATAACATCGGTGTTGTACTTGCTTTGCTGGGAGCTGTTCTAGCGGCGCTGTTGGCGGGCGCTGGTTCCGCGGTGGGCGTTGGCCGCGCAGGTGAGGCGGCCGCGGGCGTTGTGACGGAGGACCCATCCAAATTCGGTAAAGTCCTGATTTTGCAGCTGCTCCCCGGCACACAGGGCATCTATGGCCTGTTGATCGCATTCATCACCCTTTCGCAGATCGGCATTCTCGGCGGGGATTCCAATATTTCGCTGGCAAAAGGCATCTTGTATTTTCTGGCCTGCATGCCAATGGCCATCATCGGCTATTGGTCCGCATTAAAGCAGAGCCGTGCATCCATCGCCTGCATTGGCTTGATTGCAAAGCGTCCCGACCAGCTCGGAAAGGCCATCATTTTCCCGGCGATGGTGGAGACCTATGCGATTCTGGCGCTGTTGGTTTCCATTCTGGCTGTCACGGGCATTGCTGGATTGCCGGTATGATCCGCTCCAATCCCCACATTGATACGGAAAAGGAGCGCTGCGCATGACTGGATTGGAACAAATCATCAGACAGATTGAAGACGATGCGGCGGCCTCTGCGGTCTCCATTCGTCAAAAGGCGGAGGAGGAAGCGGCGCAAATCGCACAGGAGGCCCGCTCGCGCGGGGAAGCGCGCGCGCAGGAGATTGCCAATCAGACAAAAGAACAAGCAAAAAGTATCCAAAGCCGTGCGGAATCGGCCGCAGCCCTACAAAAGCGGCAGAGCATTCTTGCGGCGAAACAGGCGATGATCCACGAACTGCTGGAAAAGAGCCGCCAGACCATGGAAACCCTTCCAGCGGCGGAGTATTTCGCCAATCTTCTAAAATTGATCCGCCGGTACGCGTTGCCACAGGAGGGGGAGATCCTCTTTTCCCAGAGGGATCTGGACCGCCTGCCCAGCGGGTTTGAACAGGAACTGGCGCAGGCCCTGCCGGCCGGCGGGAGCCTGAAGGTTTCCCGTGAACCGAGGAAGATCGACGGGGGCTTCGTGTTGGTCTACGGCGGCGTGGAGCAGAATTGTTCCTTTGCCGCGCTGTTTGACGCGGCAAAGGACCGCTTGCAGGACAAACTGCACGCGCTGCTCTTTGCAGGAGGGCAGGCATGATGGCGGAAAAGTATTACGCATATGCGGTAGCCCGTATCCGCACGAAGGAGCTCGGCCTGTTGAAGGGCGCGTTCCTGGAGCAGTTGCTGGCGGCCAAAAGCTATGAAGAATGCATCCAGCTTTTGTCCGAAAAGGGCTGGGGAGACGGGACCACCATGGATGCCGAGCAGATTCTCAGGGGCGAGGAGGAAAAGACCTGGGCGCTGCTGGAGGATCTGGTGGACGACCTTTCGGCCTTTGACGTCTTTCTCTATGCAAACGATTATCACAATTTGAAGGCCGCCATTAAACTGGTATATCTGGATATGGAGCGGCCCGAAGCATTTTTCTCCCACGGGACCGTGGAACCGGAGACGATGCTGCAAGCCATCCGGGAACAGGATGTTTCCTTGCTTCCCGAGGCGATGCGCGCCCCGGCGAAGGAGGCGTTTGACCTGCTCCTACACACGCGGGACGGCCAGCTCTGCGATGTTGTGATCGACCGCGCGGCGCTGGATGCGATCTATGCGGCGGGAAAAGCGGCGGACCACCCGGTGATCCGGGACTATGCCGAAATGACCGTGGCAGCGGCGGATATCAAGATTGCGGTCCGTGCGCAGAAGACGGGGAAGCCCCTGGACTTCCTACAGCGTGCATTGGCTCCATGCGATTCGCTCGATGTGGAGCAGCTAGCGAAAGCGGCTGTTGAGGGCCAGGACGCCATCTACAGCTATCTGCAAAAGACCGCTTATGCGGACGCAGTGCCCGTATTGCAGGAATCGCCCTCTGCGTTTGAGCGTTGGTGCGACAACCGCATCATCCGCGAGATCCGTCCGCAGCAGTACAACCCGTTCACGGTCGGCCCGTTGGCTGCGTTTCTCCTGGCGAGGGAGAACGAGGTGAAGACGGTTCGGATCATCCTCTCCGGCAAATGGAACCATCTGCGGGAAGAAGCGGTCCGCGAGCGGATGCGGGAAATGTACCGCAATGTTTAGGGAGGGACGCCATGTATAAGATTGCAGTGATGGGGGACCGCGACAGCATCTATGGCTTTGCCGCCCTGGGGTTGGACACATATCCTGTAACCGACCCGGTTGAGGCCGCCCGGCGGCTGCGCAGCCTTGCGGAGCAGGAATATGCCGTCATCTATATCCCCGAGGCGTTGGCGGATACCCTGGAAGCGGAAATCGACCGTTACCGCGAGCAGATGCTGCCAGCGGTGATTTTAATCCCAGGCGCGTCCGGCAACACCGGAAAGGGCGTCGCCGCGGTCAAGAAGAGCGTAGAACAAGCGGTCGGCTCCGACATTATCTTCAATAACTAATTTTTGGAATCGGATAGGTTTCCGGCATTCTGGGAAAGCGCTGCGGCGCTTTTCCGCAGAAAGGAACGGTCAGAATCATGAGCAAAGGAACCATAAAAAAGGTTGCCGGCCCGCTGGTCATCGCCGAGGGGATGCGCGACGCAAATATGTTTGACGTGGTGCGCGTCAGCAGCCAACGTCTCATCGGGGAGATCATCGAGATGCACGGCGACCAGGCTTCCGTCCAGGTCTACGAGGAGACCTCCGGGCTTGGCCCGGGCGAACCGGTGGAATCCACTGGGGCGCCGCTCTCCGTGGAGTTGGGCCCCGGCCTGATCGGGAGCATCTTCGACGGGATTCAGCGTCCGCTGGAGGAGATCATGAAGGTGTCCGGCAACAACCTTCAACGCGGCGTGGAGATTCCCGCGCTGGATCACAAAAAGAAATGGCATTTTACGCCGCTCAAAAAGGCGGGGGACTCCGTCACAGGCGGCGATATCATCGGCACGGTGCAGGAGACGCCGATTGTCGTCCATAAGATTTTGGTGCCGCATGGATTGATGGGCACCATTCGCTCGATCAAAGAAGGCGATTACAACATTGACGAAACCGTTGCAGTGGTGGATACGCCGAACGGGTCCAGCCAGGACCTGACCCTGCTGCAAAGATGGCCGGTGCGCGTCGGAAGGCCATATAAACAGAAATTGTCCCCGGATATGCCGCTTGTCACGGGCCAGCGCGTCATCGATACGCTGTTCCCGATTGCAAAGGGCGGCGTGGCGGCGGTTCCCGGCCCGTTCGGCAGCGGCAAGACCGTCGTGCAGCATCAGCTGGCGAAGTGGGCGGAGGCAGACATCGTGGTCTATATCGGCTGCGGCGAACGCGGCAACGAGATGACGGATGTTTTGAACGAGTTCCCGGAGTTGAAGGACCCGAAGACAGGGTTCTCCCTGATGGAGCGGACCGTCCTGATCGCCAACACCTCCGATATGCCGGTTGCGGCGCGTGAAGCGTCCATCTACACCGGCATTACGATCGCAGAGTATTTCCGCGATATGGGCTATTCCGTCGCGCTGATGGCGGATTCCACCTCGCGTTGGGCGGAGGCATTGCGTGAGATGTCCGGCCGCCTGGAGGAGATGCCCGGCGAAGAGGGTTACCCGGCTTATTTGGGCAGCCGCCTGGCGCAGTTTTATGAGCGCGCGGGCCGCGTGGTGACCATCGGCAGCGAGGGGCGCGAGGGAGCGCTCTCCGTCATCGGGGCGGTTTCCCCACCGGGCGGCGATATTTCCGAGCCGGTTTCCCAGGCGACGCTGCGCATTGTCAAGGTGTTCTGGAGCCTGGACTCCGACCTCGCCTATAAGCGCCATTTCCCGGCGGTCAACTGGCTGACCAGTTATTCGCTCTATGTGGATACGATGGAGAAATGGTTTAACGAGCATGTGGACGCCCATTGGATGGATTTGCGCGCGCGGTTGATGCGCCTCCTGCAGGAGGAAGCCGAGTTGAACGAGATCGTCCAGCTGGTCGGCATGGACGCCCTGTCCGCGCCGGACCGCCTGAAGCTGGAGGCTTCCCGCTCCATCCGTGAGGACTTCCTGCATCAGGACGCCTTCCACGAGGTGGACACGTACACGCCGCTGCAAAAGCAGTTTACCATGATGCAGTTGGTGTTGGACTATTATGACAAAGCGGTGGAGGCCCTGGATCAGGGGGCGTCCATCGAGGATTTGGTAAAGCTGCCTGTGCGCGAGCAGATCGGCCGCTTCAAGTATGTGCAGGAGAAGGATATACAGGCCGAATATGAGGCCGTTTTGAAAGCGCTCTCCAAACAGATCGACGAGCTTTTGCAAAAGGAGGACTTCTAAATGCCAAAGGAATACCGAACCATACAGGAAGTTGCAGGTCCTCTGATGCTGGTGCGCGGCGTGGAAGGCGTGACCTATAACGAACTTGGGGAGATCGAGCTGTTCAGCGGGGAAAAGCGCCGCTGCAAAGTGCTGGAAATCGACGGAGGGAACGCGCTGGTCCAGCTCTTTGAGAGCTCCACCGGCATCAACCTGAGCAACAGCAAGGTGCGCTTTTTGGGGCGCAGCATGGAACTGGGCGTCTCCGAGGACATGCTCAGCCGTGTCTTTGACGGCCTGGGCCGCCCGATCGATGGAGGGCCGGAGATCCTTCCGGAAAAGCGCCTGGATGTCAATGGCCTGCCCATGAACCCCGCGGCGCGCAACTATCCCCAGGAGTTTATCCAGACGGGAATTTCCGCCATCGATGGATTGAATACGCTGGTGCGCGGCCAAAAACTCCCGATTTTTTCCGCCAGCGGCCTGCCGCACGCGAATTTGGCAGCGCAGATTGCGCGCCAGGCCAAGGTGCGCGGCACCGACGAACCGTTTGCGGTCGTGTTTGCCGCTATGGGCATCACGTTTGAGGAATCCAACTTCTTTATCCAGAGTTTCCAGGAGACCGGCGCCATCGACCGCACCGTGATGTTTGTCAACTTGGCGAACGATCCGGCAGTCGAACGCATCGCCACCCCCCGCATGGCGCTGACCGCCGCGGAGTATCTTGCGTTCGAAAAGAATATGCACGTGCTGGTCATCCTGACCGATATTACGAACTATGCCGACGCCCTGCGCGAGGTTTCCGCTGCGCGCAAGGAGGTGCCCGGCCGCCGTGGATATCCGGGCTATATGTATACGGACCTCGCGTCCCTGTACGAGCGCGCCGGACGGCAAAAGGGCAAGAGCGGCAGCATCACCATGATCCCCATTTTGACCATGCCCGAGGACGACAAAACCCACCCGATCCCCGACCTGACGGGCTATATCACAGAGGGGCAGATCATCCTGAGCCGTGAGCTGTACCGCAAGGGCGTGACGCCGCCGATCGACGTGCTGCCCTCCCTGTCCCGTCTGAAGGACAAGGGCATCGGCGAGGGGAAAACCCGCGCCGACCACGCCAACACGATGAACCAGCTCTTCGCCGCCTATGCGCGCGGCAAGGAGGCCAAGGAGCTGATGACCGTTTTGGGTGAAGCGGCCTTGACGGATATGGATAAGCTGTATGCGCAATTTGCAGAGGAATTCGAGCGGAAGTACGTCTCCCAGGGGTACAATACAAACCGCGACATTGAGGAAACCCTGGAGATCGGCTGGAAACTGCTTTCCATTTTGCCGCGCAGCGAATTGAAGCGTATCAAAGACGCCTTCCTCGATGAATATTACGACAAAGCAAAGGAACAGCGCGAGCGGGAGGGATAATCCGCCGCGCAGCCGAACGGAAAGGGGGAGACATCTTTGGCGGCAACCCATGTAAACCCGACGCGGATGGAGCTGACGCGCCTGAAAAAGAAGCTGGTCACAGCCACGCGGGGCCACAAGCTCCTAAAGGATAAGCGCGACGAGTTGATGCGCCAGTTCCTGGATCTGGTGCGGGAGAACAAGGCCCTGCGCGAGAAGGTGGAGGCGGGCATCGCCGCCGCCAATCAGAACTTTGTGTTGGCGCGGGCGGGGATGCAGGCCCCGGTGCTCGATGTGGCGCTGATGACGCCGAAGCAGGAGGTCTTTTTGGAGTGCAGCGCCCGCAATGTGATGAGCGTGGAAGTGCCGGTGTTCACTTATAAGACCCGGACCTCCGACGCAAACGACATCTATTCCTATGGCTTTGCCTTCACATCCAGTGACTTGGATGCAGCGGTGAAGTCCTTGGCGGACATTTTGCCCGACATGCTGCGCTTGGCGGAGGTTGAGAAATCGTGCCAGTTGATGGCGGCGGAAATTGAAAAGACCCGCCGGCGTGTCAACGCGCTGGAGCATGTGATGATCCCGCAGATGCAGGCGAATATCAAGTATATCACTATGAAGCTCGATGAAAACGAGCGCAGCACACAGATTCGCCTGATGAAGGTCAAGGATATGATGTTGGAACAGGCGCATCATTACAGCGAGCATGTGCCCGAACCAGCTTGATGGAACTGCGATAATAAGGAAAAAGCGGATGCAATACGAACCCGTATTGCATCCGCTTTTGTGGAATTGACATAGGCTGGAAAAAGGGCTATAATACAAATATAAGGTGCTACCGTAAGACGGTTGCCCCTAAGTTGGACTAAGAATTAGCCGCTAACTTTGCTAGGGTTGGGCGGCTATTTCTTTTTGCTGTGAGAAGCGACAGTCCAAACAAACGTCGCAACGCCAAGAAGCACCATACAGAACTGAAAGAGCTCTGAATATGTAATCATGGCCTCACCCCCTCGCGTTTGGAGGGGAAAAGAAACAAATTCCCCCTCCGGGAATGGAGGGGCAACCGCCCAGCGTCTTGGTAACACCTTACAAAAAGAAGAATAGCAAAATCCTTCACAAAATGCAACAAAAACCGCGCTCCGTTGGGGCGC